>Ga0272446_1000898_pt1 | contig 45213 bp, 37 predicted proteins | sample YNPCB0061_FD_194587 | JGI IMG/M metagenome (GOLD analysis project Ga0272446, IMG submission 194587) | Hot spring microbial mat communities from Yellowstone National Park, WY, United States - YNP-CB-006-1 | ecosystem: Environmental > Aquatic > Thermal springs > Hot (42-90C) > Sediment | place...
GTCAAGGTGTCGCCGAGCTTGACGACATAGTAGACGCACACATAATCAGCGCCGGCGGGTCGTTCGACAGTCCGATCGGCAGGGCTGGTTTCAAAGCGCCCCAGGGAAGCAGCCTGTGTCTGTTGAGGCGCAACGGCAAACAGCGACGCGCACACCATCAGAACAGACGTAAGCATGTGAATGAGTCTTCGCGTTGGTTGATTCATAGTGGCCAATCCTTTGGGTAAGCTACCCTTCCCGATTTATTCTCGCTGCGCCGCGCGCGGGCCGACGACGAAGCCGGGCAGAAGCCGGGCGGAAGCCGGGCATACGATACGCGGAATCGACGCTACCTGATCTCAAGGCCCTCCAAACTGGTGGGTATTGTACTATCACTCTGGGTATAATGCTGTGTTTGCGCATCCGGCGCAAGCCTGATTATCTGGAGGCTACACTTGCGAATCAGTAGACACCTGGCTGTCCCGGCGCTCACCGCAGCGTTGTTGCTGACAGCATGCAGCGGGGAGCCGGCGTCGCTTCCCACCATCACACCTTTCCCCGGCACCCCCACTTCCGGCGTGCCCACGCTGGCCCCGCCCAGAACCCCCACCCCGCGCGGAACAGCAGCAAGCGCGCCGGTGGCGGACAGCGAGCGCCCCTTTGCGGCGCTCACAACCGAAGAACGGGGCAGAATCCGAACTGAACCGCCGCCGGTCACCATCGACCCATCCAAGAAGTACATCGCGTCCATTCAAACGGACAAGGGCGTGATCGAGGTGGAACTCGACCCGTCCGCCGCCCCGCAGACGGTCAACAACTTCGTCTATCTGGCCCAGAACGGGTTCTATGATGGATTGACCTTCCACCGCGTGGAGCCGGGCTTCGTCATCCAGGGGGGCGACCCGGCCGGCAATGGCACTGGCGGCCCCGGCTACAACATTCCGCCCGAAATCGCCTTGACCCATGTGGAAGGCGCCATCGCCATGGCCCGCACGAGCGGCCCGCCGGAGACAACGCCGAGCAGCGGCAGCCAGTTCTACATCACCCTGGCGCCCCAACCGAATCTGGACAACCAGTACACCGTGTTCGGCAAAACCATAAACGGCATGGATGTGGTCAATCGCATCGCCGTCGGCGACCAGATCATCCGCATTGATGTCCGCGCGAGCGATGGCGGGACGGTGGCTGTCGCGCCGGCCGGCACGCCTGTGCCCCCGCCGCCAGCTACCTGCCAGCGTTTCGCGCTCAATGTGAACGCCGCAGATCGCGTGCTGGGCAACCCCCAGGCCATCAGCACAATGATCGAGTACTCGAACCCCATGTGCCCGGCCTGCGCACAGTTGCACGCCCCCTTGAAAAGCGTCATGGCGCAGATCAGCGACACCGTGCGCCTGGCCTACCGCTACTTCCCGCTGACCCATGCCAACGACAAGGCGCGCATTGTCTCTCACGCGCTGGAAGCCGCCGGCAACCAGGACCAGTTCTGGCCGCTGCTTGACCTGGTGAATGAGAAACACAACGACCTCGAAAGCCTCGATTTCGCCCAGATCACCGCGACTCTGAAAAGCTATGCGCAGGAGTTGGGCCTGGATCTGACGCGCTTCGAGGCCGATCTGGCCAGCAGCGAGGTGGCTGCGCGTGTGGAGCGCGACATTCAATCTGCAGAAGCGCTGATGATCAACGGCACACCCACGGTGTTCCTCGACGGCCGGCCCATCAACGGGGCCGCCTTCACTCAACCAGAGATCATCACCCAGGTGCGCGAATACATCGCTGATCGCAAAGCGCAATTCGCCGGATTGACTGCCAGGACATTCGATTACGCTCAGCCGGAGCAAGTGGTGGAAGCCGGCGCGCGATACGAAATGACCTGGGAGACAACCAAAGGCGGCGTGACGATCGAACTCGACCCGGCCCTGGCGCCCGTCAACGTCAACTCGATCGTCTACCTGGCGCAGCAAGGCTACTTCGACGGCTCGCCACTGCTGCTCAATGATGACCAGCTTGGCGCCATGTTGTTCGGCCCGACCACCCCGGCCGGCAACCCCGGCTACGATTGCAGCGTCGAAAAGCCCAAAGCCGGGGCGTTCGCTGAAGCCGGCATTGTCGCCCTGTATGGCTCGCCCGAACGCGCCGCCGCACAATTCATCGTGACCTATCAGCCGGTGTCGCAATTCGAGGGACAGTTCGTTGTGATCGGCAAAGTGACAGCCGGGCTTGATCTGTTGCAAACCATGACCGGCACTGTCGGCCTCGACACAATCGACCGCATCCAGAAAGTGACCATCGCCAAACGGTAGGGGCAGAGAGATGGGGCAGGACTTGCCTGCCCCATCTGGTTCGGCGTTGCCTTCGACAAGCTCAGGCAACCCAGCTCGACGCATGTTTGTTCACACGCTCACCGTTCGCTTCCGCGATCTGGACGCGCTCAACCATGTCAACAACGCGGTCTATCTGACCTATCTCGAAGAGGCCCGGCTGGCATTCTCCGCCGAGATGGGCGTAGACTGGTCGCGCTTTCAGGAACAGGGCTTTGTGCTTGCCCGATGTGAAATCGACTACCGCCGGCCGGCCCTGCTGGGCGACACGTTGCGCATCGAACTCGGCGTCGGCGACATCGGCAGAAGCTCCTTCGAGTTTGTCTACCGCATCACGCGGGTTGGCGATGGCGCGTTGATCGCTGAAGCCCGCACGACTCAGGTATGTTTCGATTTCATCCGCAACCGGCCTGTCCGTGTGCCCGAAGCGTGGCGCGCGGCGCTGGCACGGCGCCAATGCCATGAACCAGTCACGCCCCCCTGCCCTGCTGGCGCTTGAAGACGGCACTCTGTGGCCGGGATTTGGTTTCGGCGCCATCGGCGAGACAACCGGCGAGGTTGTCTTCAACACATCCATGACCGGCTATCAGGAGGTGATCACCGATCCCTCCTACCATCGCCAGATCGTGGTGATGACTGCGCCGCACATCGGCAACGTCGGGTGCAATCCCGAAGATGATGAGTCGGAGCGCGCATGGGTGGCCGGCTTTGTCGTGCGCGAACTCAGCCCGGTGGTGAGCAACTATCGCGCGCGCCAATCTCTGGACGACTACCTGCGCGAGCGCGGCGTGGTCGGCATTACGGATGTGGCCACGCGGCCGCTGGTCAGGCACATCCGCACCCACGGCGCCATGCGCGCTGCGCTGTCATCACAGAACACAGACGCCGACCGGCTGCTCGATCTGGCGCGCCGCAGCCCCAGCATGAATGGCGCCGACCTGGCCCGCGAAGTGACCTGCGACGAGCCGTATTCCTGGTCGGATGCGATGGACGCGCAATGGTATCCGGGGATGGCGCGCGCCTCGGCAGACAGGCCGGCAGACCTGACCGGCGCGCCGCTGGTTGTGGCCTATGACTTCGGCATCAAGCGCAACATCCTGCGCCTGTTGGCGTCGCGCGGATGCCGAATTTGTGTGGTGCCGGCCACTACGCCGGCCAGTGATGCGCTGGCCCTGAAGCCGGATGGCATCTTCCTCTCAAACGGGCCGGGAGACCCGGCCGCCTGCGACTACGCCATCGCCACAACACGCGAACTGCTGGGTAAGATTCCCATGTTCGGCATCTGTCTCGGCCATCAGATCATCGGCCTGGCGCTGGGCGGGCAAACCTACAAGCTTAAATTCGGTCATCGCGGCGGCAACCAGCCGGTGGGCGCGCCGCGCGAGCTTGGCGAAGACCGCGCCATCGAAATCAGCAGCCACAACCACGGTTTCGCGGTTAAGGCGGAGGGGCTTCCGCCGGGCGTGGAAGTCACGCACGTCAATCTCAACGACGGCTGCGTGGAGGGGCTGCGCGCGAAGGACTTGCGCGTGTTCAGCGTGCAATACCATCCTGAAGCGTCGCCGGGGCCGCACGACGCAAGCTATCTCTTCGACGAGTTCATTCGGGCCATGCGCGGCGAATGAACGGTCCAGCGCGACCTCAAGACAGCAGGCGCAAAGAGTGGAGATGCCGGGAATCGAACCCGGGTCCGAAATGAACCCACCGCGAATGACTACGAGCGTAGTCGTCGTTTTCATTTCGCGCTGCGCACCCGCGACGACACGGTTAGCGCAACACTAGCTCGTGGTTTCGGCTGTCAGCCGGCAACCCGAACGGCCTACGAGCCTCGGCCGGGCGCCCGTTGGCTTTATTACGCCGCAACCAGATCCCACCAACGCGAGGCTCTGGGCGACGCCGGCGTCAATCAAGCGCCGGATGCCGCCTGGCTACCGCTTACGCGGCGACCGGAACAGCATTCCAGTTGACATTCTTGGCACTTAATGTGCTGCGCGCTGTTTAACGAGAGTCGCGTCTCGGCTCGCCACCCGGGGTCTGCCCATTCCGTCGAAGCCATTGCATCCCCATGTGGAACGCAAATTATACCGCACAGGTCGGGTAGAATCTAGTCTTGCTATGAAGCTGGTTCAACACGCCGCGCGTCTGCCGGTCATCGTGTTTGTCGCGCTGATTCTGCTTGCCGTGTTGGGCGCAGCCATCTGGCCGGCAACCCCGGCAGTCGCCCAGGCCAACCCGCTGGCCCGCATCGTGTCTCCCTCCAGCGAGCAATCGATTCGCGGCAACATCACCATTCAGGGCACGGCCAACTCCGGCCAGTTTGTGCGCTACGAAGTCGCCTACGCCGCCGAGCCAGATCTGGCCGCATGGACTGTGATCGGCGGCAGCGCGCAACCCGTGGAAAACGGCGTCCTTGCTGTGTGGAACACCCGCCCGCTGCCCGACGGCGCCTACGCCTTACGCGTGCAAGTCGTCAACGCCGACGGATCGGTGTTCGAGGGCTTTGTGCGCAACCTGAAGACCGCCAACGCTATCAGTCAGCCTGCGCCCGCGACGCCGCCAGAGGCCGGCCAGCCGGATGAGGCAACCGGCAGCGCAGAGGCAGTCGCCGGAGCAGCCGACGCATCAGACTTTGACCTGGCCGCAATCCCGGCCGCATTCCTGCGCGGCGCGCGCATGGCGCTGCTGGCATTGGCGGCGCTGGGGGCGTATGTCGCGCTGAAGCGTTTGATCGGTTTCTTCCTGCGCCGGTTTTTTGACAAGCCGGTGGACTATGGTCGCTGACTGCGCGAATATCATCCGCCGGCTCTCCATCTTACAGACCTTACAGACATGCCAGATACGGACCCGATTGATCTTTCATCGCGCCGCTGGCGGCTGATCGTCGGCCTCGGCAACCCCGGCCGGCAATACGCCGAAACCCGCCACAACATCGGCTTTGCCATCGCTGATCTGCTGGCCGAAAAGCACGGGCTAAAGTTCACCAAAATGATGAACCGCGCCATCATTGCCATCGGCGAGATCGACGGTGAGAAAGTCGTGCTGGCCAAGCCTCAGACCTTCATGAATGACAGCGGCTCGGCGGTCAGCCCGATCGCCCGGTTCTACAAAGTCGCCCTGCCCGATCTGATGGTCATCTACGATGAACTGGACATTCCGTTTGGGCAGTTGCGCATGCGGCCCTTTGGCGGCAACGGGGGACACAACGGCATGAAGTCCATCATCGTGCGGCTGGGATCGCAGGATTTCCCCCGCCTGCGCGTGGGCATCGGACGCCCGCCCGGCAAAATGGACGCGGCCAGTTTTGTCCTGCAACCATTCAGCGCCGCTGAACGCGAAGAAATGGCAGAGGCCAGCGAACGGGCAGCGCAGGGATTGGTCATCTGGCTGAAACATGGCATCGACCGGGCCATGAATTTCGTCAATGCCGGCCCACCCCGCCGGCCAGAGACAGACACAAATCGAAAAGGCTCCGGCGCGCCGGCGGATGCGCCGGCGGAGGTTTGATGGAAAGCGCCCGATTTCACGGCGCAGCAGTCGGCTGCGCTGTAGCCGGCGGTCGAGGTGGCAAGCGTGGGATGTCGGCTGCCGGCACGATCTCCACGCTTTGCGCGTTTCCGTCCATCCTCACGACGCGCGCAGACACCCAGGCCGGCTTGCCGTTCAGATCGACGCGCCACCACCCCCGATCCTGCACCGTGCCGGTCACCGTGATGAACTGGCCCTGCTTCAACACCCCGACGACGGCGTAGCCCAAACCTGGCCCGAATCTGAGATTGACGGCCTGTGTGCCCTGTGCCGGCGTGACGCGCGTCACCGGCAATGGCGTGGGTGATGGCGTCGGCGAGGGCGAGGGCGCAGGTGTGTCTGTCGGCGCAAGTGTCGGCTCAGGCGACGGCGTGGGAGACGGTGTAGCAGACGGCGTGAGCGACGGCGTGAGTGTGGGCGCAGGGGTGTTCGTCGGCGCGGGCAATGGCGTTGCCGTTGACGACGGCGTCGGTGCGGGCGTATTGGCCGGCGCGTCAGTGGCTGCGACATCCTGAGAAACCGGCTGCGCAGCAAGGGGGGACGGCACGACCTTCTGACGCGGCGTCCGCGTGGGGCGTTGCTGGGGCGCTGGCGCCTGAGCGAGAGCGCGGGTGGGCGTGCTGGCCTGCGCGCCGGGCGCGCTGAACAGGTACTGCGCCGGCAGGGCAACCAGCGAGATGAGCACCAGAATGCCGGTGCAGCCGAGCGCCATTCCGCCGGCAGTGCTGCCCCTGGCAGTGCGCGCGCGGGAACGACCTGGAGCGCCTGAATTACTTTTCACGCCTGACATGGCAGCGCGCCACCTTGTGAGTCAGTATAGCAGAGGGGTTAATGATGCCGCCACTCATGGGTCCATCGCCACCCATCGGTCGATGAGTTTACGCAACGCGCCATCTGCGCGCATGTCAGCAAGCGCCTGATTCAGCGCCGCCAGCAGGCGCGAGTTGTCACGGCGCACGGCAATCGCATACAGACGCGGCTCGATGCTGACCAGCGCCGCGCCATTGCCGGCCATGTCTCTGGTTTCGCGCAACGCAACCCACGCTTCGACCAGGGCTGCATCGGCGCGGCCGGCCCGCGCAACCGCCACTGCGCCGGCTTCGTCGTCGGTCGTGATGCGGCGCAGGTTGGCCAGCCGCCGTTCCCAATAGCGCGCCACACGATCCGCGTCGGAGCCAAGCGCCACAGCCACGCGCCGGCCCTCCAGGTCCTGCGGGCGTCGAATGGCCGGATTACCAAACACAACCAGGTGAATGCCGGCGTCGAAGTAGGCCGCGCTGTAGGCGATCGTTGCCGTCCGCGCCGGATCCACAACCACGGCTGACACGGCAATGTCATCCCGCTTGAGATGAAGCGCATCGTAAAGCGCGTCATAGCCAACCGGGTCCGGTTGCACGGTAAGTTGGAGCCGCCGGGCAATCTCGCGCGTCAATTCAGCGTCCAGGCCCTGCCAGCCGGCGTCATCGAAGAATGAGAAGGGACGCCAGCCGGGGTCCATCGCCACGCGCAAGGCGCCGCGCGCGCTCAGTTCATCCCACTGAGCGCCGGCGATCTGCTCGTCGCGGACGCGCGACACTGCGGCCGGAATGGCCACTGCCAGCGCGCAGCACACGGCCAATGCGAGAACAGCTTTGCGCGCGCGCATTGCGGCCGGCGCTGGACGCGCCTTCGCGTCTGCATACGGCGTTTCCATTCCGGCAGCCGGCCTAGCGAATGACCACCAGCGTGCCTGTGGGCGCCCAGGCATACAGCCGGCGCGCAAAGGACACGGGCAGGTTCACGCAGCCGTGACTCATCGGGCGGCCAAAGTTGTTGTGCCAGTAGGCGCCATGAATGGCATAGTTGCCCGAATAGAACATCGTGTAGGGCACTCGCGGCAGATCGTAGCCGGGGCCGCGCATGCGCACTGCGCTGTACTTCTTCTGAATGCGAAAAGTACCGCGCCGGGTCGGCGTGCGCGCCAGTCCGCTGGAGATGGGCGCGCTCATCACTGCGCGACCATTCTCCCAGGCAATCAGCCGTTGCTGAGACAAAATGACCTCAATCCACTTGCCGCGCCGCGCTGCGGCATCCGGCAGCGCATCGACGAGCGTCGACGCGCTGCGGGCTTCGACCGTTGCCAGAGATGTTGCCGGCGCCAGTCCAGCGATGATCGCCATCGCCAGCCCGATCGCCCACAGCAGCCGCCTGAAGTGACCTGGCCACCGACCAGCCTGCCATACCCGCAAGCTTAACCGGCTGCGCATCGATCGTTCACCCATAGTCATCTGCCCTCCATCTCCTCATCTGTCGTCTTTGCTCTGTCCTCTGTCATCTGTGCTCTGTTATCTGTCCTCTGCCAGATAGCACAGAATCCCATCCACAATACCCTGAGCCACCCGGTCTGCCTTGCGCGTCAGGATAGTTCGGTCAAGATACAGGAATCCAGTCTCAATGATCGCCGCCGGCGTGGTGGGCGCCACTTCATGGAACGCATGGTACTGCGTCATATCGTAGGTGACCGTGTTAGCGTGAAAGCGAAGGCCGGTCGCCGCCTGATAACGTTCCACGAGACATGCGACCAGACGATCTTCGGCTTCGGGCAGCCGGCTGTCCAGGGCGCGCGCAACTTTAAACCCCGTGGCCAGATCGTTGATGTAGGCGCACGAATCGACGTGGATCGACACCAGCGCATCCGCCACATAGCCCTGTAGCCGGGGGTCAAACTCGTCGAGAATATCGACCGTGTGGCCCTGGGCGCGCAACAGGCTGGCCACACGCACGGCATGGTCAAAGTTGACCTGCGCTTCGGTCAATCCATCCGCGCAGACCGCGCCGCTGTCGTTGCCGCGATGCCCGCTGACGATGCCGATGCGCATCGGAGATGGACTGGAAGCAGCCGGCGCGGACGCGGATTGAGCCGCCAGCTGCGCTTCGGACGCAGCGCCTGGCAGAGCCGCAATCGCCTGCCAGTTCTGGGCGGCCACCACGATGATCAACGCCAGAGCGACCAGCACGATCGCCGCGACAAATGCGCGCCGGACGCCAAAGGGCAACTCAACTCCGGCCGGCGCCTCGAGGCTGCTATCGACACGCGAGGCGTTCGCCTTGCGGGGACGAGGCGCAGCCGGCGCGGACGACAGGCGGCGCGCCTGCCGCGTCGCCTGTCGGCGGCCTGCGCGCTGGGAACGTTCAACTGCCGCGCGCTGAACGTTGTCCGCACCGCGACCTTTCTTCACAGTCGAAGCTCTCTTCATGGCGACGAAACCCGGCTCGCCGCGCGCTCCAGATTCAGAGACATGACGCGCAGACGCGGCCTCGCGGGTTGAAAACCAAACCGGCGATAGAGAGCAAGCGACGCTGCGTTGCTGGCTTGAGTATTCAGGGTGACAAGTTGGACTGCGCCACTATCGAGCAGCCGGACCAGCGCGCTGTGGAGCAGCGCCGACCCGATGCCCTGACCCTGACAATGGGGACTGACCGCCAGTCGCGCAATATGAGCCTCGTCGCCCAGGCGGGTGGCCAGAAGATAGCCGGCAACCTGACCAGCCCACTCGGCCACCTGCAATATCGCGGAGACGCGCCAGGCGTGATCCAAAGCCTGCGCAGACAGGCGCCATTGCGGTTCAAAGGCGCGGTTGTCCACATCCAGCACGGCAGGCATATCAGACGCTTCCGCCAGCCGCGCGCGGATTGCAGGGGCCGGGCGCAGCGCACGCGGGCCGGCGCGCCAATCTGCCCGTCGCAGCGCAAGCGTCACCACATCATCCACGCGCCGAAAACCCAGATCGCGCAGATGGGGAGTCAGCCAGTGGACTGGCTCGGCGACACACATCAACCGGCCCACACCGGCTCGTTGCAGCGCAGCGCTGCACGCTTGAACCATAGCTCGAACGAGCGGCGTGGCAGACACGCCGTCACGAATGGCGCACCAGCGCAACCAGGCTGCATCCGAGCGCGCGCTGGCCAGGCGATTGATGTCATCGAGCAAAACTGGCGCGGCAAGCATTGCGCCAAGCAAGTCCTGCTCGCGCCCGACGGCAATGAAGGCATCGCTCAACGCCCACTCCTGCACAAGCCACCAATCCAGCCGGTCGAAGACCCGGCGATTGGCAGCCAGGTTTGCCAGCGCCGCTTCACCATAGTCGGAGACCAGCCCCGCTGCGAAAGCAGGCTGTTCAGCAATCCGCGCAGACGCGCCCAGAGTGTCCATTCGTGCTCGCCGACTGTATCATCCGCGCCGAGAGATGTCAAAGCAGGGGCGTCATTGCGTCAACATTCCCAACACCCTATCGCCAAAGGCCGAGCGAGCGCGAGGCTACAATCTGTCGTATGCGCGTCGAGTTGACGGAGATGTCGCCCGGCGGCGAGGCCGTTGGCCGGGCCGACGGCCTGGTGTGCTTTGTCCGCTACGGACTGCCGGGCGAGATAGTCGAAGCGGCTATCACACAGCGGCGCAGGACCTGGGCGCGCGGCGCGGCCGTCGAGATCATTCGCGCGTCGCCCGTTCGTGTGGCGCCGCCCTGCCCGCACTTTGGCGTATGCGGCGGGTGCGAGTGGCAACACATCGCGTATGAGGCGCAAGTCTCATTCAAGACCGACATCGTGCGGCGACAACTGGCGCAGATCGGCAAACTGCCCAATCCCCAGGTGCGACCGTGCATCCCCTGCCCGCAAGCCTATGGGTATCGCAATCACACCCAGGTCGCCCTGGCGGCGGACGGGGCGATCGGCTACCGCGAAGCCGGCTCGCAGCGGGTGGCCCCGGTGCGCGCCTGCCCGATCCTCGATCCGTCTGTTGAGCAATTGCTGCGCTATCTGATCCAGGCGCGCGTCGATCCGCCCACAGGCTTGCGCGAGATACACCTGCGGGCCGGCGTGACAACCGGCGAGCGCATGATGGTGTTTGAGATGGACGACGACCGCATCGAGGAAGCCGCCCGGCATCTGGCCGGCCTGTCCGCGCCGCCGGGCGCATCGGTCGTCGTTAGCGGCAGCCGCGAAGACAGTCGTGTGATCGCCGGCAATCCCCGGCTTCACGAGCGCATCGGGAACTTCCGGTATGCCTATTCAGCGACATCGTTCTTTCAGGTGAACACGGTAATGGCCGGCCGGCTGGTGGCAGAAACGATGGAGGCGCTGGCATTGAGCGGGGGCGAAAACGTGCTGGAGCTATATTGCGGCGCCGGCCTGTTCACCGCGCCGATCAGCGAGCGCGCCGGCTATGTGCTGGGCATCGAGTCCAGCCAGGGCGCGGTGAACGACGCTTTGAACAACCTGCAGGGGCGCGCCAACGTGAACGTCATTGCGGCGGATGTGCGAGCCGGCCTGCTCGATCCGCAGGCGCGCCGGCGGGCATGGCAGCGCGTGGTGTTGGATCCGCCTCGCGGCGGCGTCGATGCCGAGGCGTTGTCGAGAATCGCAGCCATCGGAGCAGAGCGGTTGGTGTATGTGTCGTGTGACCCGGCCACGCTGGCGCGCGATGCCGGGCGGTTGGTGAGCTATGGCTATACACTGCGCTATGCGCAACCGCTCGATCTGTTTCCGCAAACACACCACGTCGAAACGGTGGCTGTGTTTGATCGAAACAGGTAGGGCAAGCCTGGCGGTTCTGGGAAAGTCAGGCGACTCTGGGCAAGCCTGGCGGCTTGCCCTACAAGTACAACCGTTCAGCCAGCCGAGCGCCGATACACGGTGAAGTTCAGCGTGACCCGTTCAAAATAGCCGTTCGGCGGATTGCCGTCAGTGTTGTATTGCAGGCCGGTGACCTGAATGTGGACGCGCAGGGTCGAGGTAAGCACCTCGATCACGCCGTTGTTCTGCGCCAGCACCGGCTCGCCGCGCGCGGTCAGCTTGCTGCGAATGGTCGGCTCTTTGTAGGCGTACTCGCTCATGAGCACTTTGGTCGTGCTCTGAAAATCGTTCTTGTCGAACACCCACACCGCCAGCGCCGAGACGCGAGCCGGCGTATCAAGACCCAAACGATCGGCAATGCTTGCCCCGCATTCGCCAATCAATTCACCCATCGCGCCGTTGATGGCGAAGTCCTCATCGAACTGGTCGTCCCCATGCGTGTATGTGCACGGCGGGAAGGAGATCAGCGGCGCCTCGGAAGCCGGCGCAGTGACGGCTGTGGGCGCCGGGCCTGGGGTGAAAGCAGGCGCCGCAGGCGCGTATGGCGCGCGCGGTTCGCCAACGCGCCCGGCGTCGGCGGAAGACATTTCGGAGATGAATGCGGCAGGCCTGGCATCAGCGGCTGCGTATGCCGGCGCGCCGTTCGACGATTTGACCACGGTGCCAACGGCCCGATCCACCAGAACGACCACGCCGCCGGCGACCACGCTCACCAGCAACACGATTAGACCGCCGATCAGGCGCGAACGGGCGCGGGCCTGGGCCGGCGGGCCGGGTTGAATGTCTTCGGGCTTTGGTCCCTGTCCGCTCCGAATCACCGTATCCAGCGCCTGCTCCAGCGCGGTCAGGGCAATCTGATCATTCTCATTGAAGCGCCGCAGCGCGGGATCGCGCTGGAGATCCAGCCGAGCGACCTCATTCGCCAACCGGATCATCTCATAGGCATTGTTCAGAGTGACGTCGCCCGTGGTCACACCGAGCAGATCGTAGGCTTCCTGCAACGCTGCTTCGTTCCCGCCCAGCGCGCGGAAGCGGTTCGCCACGCGAGCGGCGTAGACCTCGCGGTACTGCGGATACTCCTTGCCAACGGCAAGGTTGTAGGGCGGCGAATCCCGGAGAATCTGTTCCGGGGGAACCCACGCATAGTAGATGTAGACGCCTGCGCACAGGCCGATGATCAGGCCGGCCAGCAATGCTGTGATGATGGACAAGCCACGATTCGCTTTCATGAACCCGCCTCTCCTTGCGCTCGATTCTACTCGCAGATCAGGGCTTGACAAGGAACGCCCCAGCGAGTAGGATACCGCGCAATCTGAAAACTGAATATGCGCGCTCAACCTGAGCGTCGGCTCTTATCCAGAGAGGCAGAGGGACCGGCCCTGTGAAGCCTCGGCAACCTGAGTTCAAGGTGCCAACTCCGGCAGCAATCGGCTGGAAGATAAGAGAGGCAAATGCGAAGCGAACTGGTAAAGCCCTCTTGTCGTATCCACGCAAGAGGGTTTCTTGTTGACAGCAGCCGGCGGACTGCCAATGCCTGGATGGGGCGTGACTGCGCAGGATGCGCCGTCAGGACGCATGCAAACAGAGCTGCATGGGCAGCCGCCGGCACGGGGCCCCGCCAGGCGCCCGCCCATGAAAGGTCTGAATCGCACAGGGATATGCCTGGATCTGTTGATCTATTAAGGAGTTTGAGTTCAAATGGCTGAAGAGCACAAGTTTCACTTCGACACGATTTGTCTGCACGGCGGAACGCAACCCGACCCGGCCACCGGCTCGCGGGCTGTGCCGATCTACCAGACCACGTCCTATCAATTCAAGAACACCGATCATGCCGCCAACCTGTTCGGGCTGAAGGAGTTCGGCAACATCTATACGCGCATCATGAACCCCACCAACGACGTGGCCGAGCAGCGCCTGGCCGCGCTCGAAGGCGGGGTAGGCGCGCTGGTCACGTCATCCGGCCAGGCCGCTGAGACTCTGGCCATCCTCACCCTGGCCAAAACCGGCGATCACATCGTCAGCTCGGCGTCGCTGTATGGCGGCACCTACAATTTGTTCCACTACACCCTGCCGCGCGTGGGCATCGAGGTGACCTTCGTCGATCCGACCGACCCGGAGAATTTCCGGCGAGCGATTCGCCCCAACACGAAGGCGATCTACGGCGAAACTGTTGGCAATCCGAAGCTGGACATTTTCCCGTTTGAGGCAGTGGCGAAAATCGCGCACGAGAACAGCCTGCCGCTCATCATCGACAACACCACCGCCACCCCATACCTGGTGCGGCCGTTCGAGTGGGGCGCCGACATCGTGGTGCACTCGACCACCAAGTACATCGGCGGACACGGCCTGTCGATCGGCGGCGTCATCATCGACAGCGGCAAGTTCGACTGGTCGAAGAGCAGCCGGCACGCCGAGTTCAACGAGCCGGATCCGAGCTACCACGGCCTGGTGTATTCGGCGGCGCTCGGGCCGCTTGCGTACATCATCAAGGCGCGCGTGCAGTTGCTGCGCGACATCGGCGCGTCGCAGGCGCCCTTCAACTCGTTCCTGAATATCCAGGGGCTGGAGACGCTGCCGGTGCGCATGGAGCGGCACATTGCCAATGCCAACGCGGTGGCAGCGCACCTGACCCAAAGCCCGCACGTGTCCTGGGTCATTCACCCCAGCCTGCCGAACTATCCGCAGAAGGAAGAAGTCAAACGAATCGCGCCCAAAGGGTTGACGGCGTTGATCGGGTTCGGCATCAAGGGCGGGCGCGAAGCCGGCCGGGCGTTCATCGACAACCTGAAGCTGTTCTCACATGTCGCCAATATCGGCGACGCCAAGTCGCTGGCAATCCATCCAGCCACCACCACGCACTCACAGTTGACGCCGGAGGAGCAGGTCAGCACCGGCGTCACCGACGACTTTGTGCGCCTGAGCATCGGCCTGGAAGACGTGCGCGACATCATCTGGGACCTGGATCAGGCGCTGGCAAAGGCCGTTGCGTCTGTCAAAGCATGATCGTTCAAACCCAATACGTCACGTTCGAGCGTGAGTTGAAGCTACACAGCGGCGCGACGCTGGGGCCGATCACGCTCGCATACGAAACCTATGGGACACTGAATCAGGATCGCAGCAATGCGATCCTGATTTGCCATGCCTGGAGCGGCGACGCGCACGTGGCCGGGTATCACACGCCGGACGACCCCAAACCGGGCTGGTGGGACGACGCGGTCGGGCCGGGCAAGGCGTTTGACACCGACAAATATTTCATCGTCTGCTCCAACACCATCGGCGGCTGCTCTGGCAGCACAGGGCCGGCTTCCATCAACCCGCAAACCGGCCGGCCTTACGGCCTCTCGTTCCCCATCGTCACCATCCCGGACATGGTCGAAGCCCAACGCTGGCTGATGGATCACCTGGGCCTGAGTTCATGGCTGACGGTCACCGGCGGCAGCATGGGCGGGATGCAGGCGCTGCAATGGGCTGTGTCCTACCCCGAGCGCACGCGCAGCGCAATCATTCTGGCCGCCACCGCGGCGCTATCGCCGCAGACCATCGCGTTGAATGAAGTGGCCCGCCAGGCCATTTACGCCGACCCAAACTGGAACAAGGGCGACTATTACGGCAAGACGCCGCCCAACGCCGGCCTGGCCGTGGCGCGCATGATCGGCCACATCACTTTTCTGAGCGACGCCTCAATGCGCGAGAAGTTCGGGCGCCGGCTGAAGAACGAGAAATTCGGCTACAGCTTCGAGACGGAATTCGAAGTGGAGAGCTACCTGCGCTACCGGGGCAATGCGTTCACCAAACGCTTCGACGCCAACGCCTTCCTGTACCTCAGCAAGGCCATGGACTATTTCGACCTGGCCTACGGCCTGCCCTCTCTGGCCAGCGCGTTCAGGCATATCACAGACACGCGCTTCCTGGTTGTCAGTTACACTTCCGACTGGCTCTATCCATCATGGCAATCCAAAGAGCTGGTGCGCGCCCTGCTGCAGAACGGCCTCGACGCCACCTACGTCGAGATCGACAGCAATTACGGCCACGACGCATTCTTGCTGGAAGTGGACCGCCTGGCCGAGATCACGCGCGATTTCCTCAAGCGAGTGGAGACAACAGATTGGCGAGTCACCGTCTCGATCTAGAGGCCATCATTGACCTTATTCCTCCGAAGGCGCGCGTCCTCGACCTGGGCTGCGGCGATGGCCTGTTGCTGGCATTGCTCGTCCAGCGACGCCAGGTGGTGGCGCGCGGGGTTGAGCTGGTCGAGGCCAATGTGCGCGCCTGCATTGCCCGCGGGCTGTCGGTGCGACAGGGCAACATCGAAGAGGGCCTGGCCGACTATGGCGATGGGGTCTTCGATTACGTCATCCTGAGCGAAACACTGGCCTACCTCGACCGGCCCCTGCCCGTTTGCGCGGAGATGTTGCGCGTGGGCAAGCGCGCCGTGATCTCGTTCGACAACGCCGGCCACTGGGCGCATCGCTGGCGGGCGCTGCGCGGGGGCGGCACCGGCCACGATCTGTGCTCAGGCGAACCGCGCGCGCGGTCCATCACCCTGTCGCAATTTGCCGCATTTGTGGCGTGCGCCGGCGCGCGCATCGAGCAGCGCGTCTTCGTCGGCGGCCGGGGCCGCATTCGTCGCTGGCCGGCACTGTTCGCCAGAATCGCCGTTTACGTCATCAGCAGGTCGTGAGTGTGGTATCGTGCGCGCTGCCCCCTGAAGACCGCACAGAACGTTGGGGGCGGCATGTTCCCATGTTCTACGACGAAGCACAAATCACGGTTGTGGCAGGACGCGGCGGCGACGGCGTCGTCAGTTTCCGGCGGGAGTCCATGGTGCCGCGCGGCGGGCCGGACGGCGGCAACGGCGGACGCGGCGGCGACGTGATCCTGATCGTCAACCGGCACCTCAACACACTCTCGCCATTCCGCTATCAGCGCCGATTTGTCGCGCCAGACGGCAAGCCGGGCCGGGGCAAAAACCAGACCGGCCGGTCGGGAAAGCCCCTGTACATCAGCGTGCCGCCGGGCACCGTCGTCCGCGACGCCAGCACAGGCGCCGTCATCGCCGACCTGGTGGCCAGAGATCAGCAGGCGATCGTGGCCAGAGGCGGACGGGGCGGGCGCGGCAACGCGATGTTTGCCACCCCCAGCAACCAGGCGCCGCAGATGGCCGAAAACGGCGCCCCCGGCGAGACGCGCGATCTGATCCTTACACTCAAGTTGATCGCAGATATCGGCTTTGTGGGCATGCCCAACGCTGGCAAGAGCACCCTGCTCGCCGCGCTCACCGCCGCGAAACCAAAGATCGCCGACTATCCTTTCACCACCCTGCAGCCCAACCTGGGCGTGGCCGAGATCGACACCACCCGCACCGTCGTGCTGGCCGACATCCCCGGCCTGATCGAAGGCGCCAGCCAGGGCGCCGGGCTGGGCATCGAGTTCCTGAAGCACATCGAGCGCACCCGCGTGCTGATTCATCTGATCGATGGACTGAGCGAAGACCCGCTGCGCGACTACGACACCATCCAGAAGGAACTGGCCGCATTCGGCCATGGCCTCATCGACAAACCGCAGGTGCTGGCCATGAGCAAGATGGACCTGCCCGACGCGCAGGCCGCCTATGATCTGTATTGCAAGAACAATCCAGACTCTCCCTTGCGCGATGCGTTGCCCATCTCCGCTGCCACCGGCAGGAACGTGCGCGCCCTGCTCGAACAGGCCGTGCGCACACTGGATGCGCTGGCGCCGCTGCCGGATGAAGAGCCAGTCGCCCTTGAAGAACTCACACCCACTGAAAGCGAGATGGGCTTCCAGATCACGCGCGAGGGGGGCGGCTTCCGCATTCACAGCCCGATGGTGTTGCGGCGGGTCGAAACCACGCGCTGGGATCTGGACGAGGCCACGCAGCGATTCCAGCGCTTTCTCGAGCGGAGCGGCATCACCGCCGAGCTGGAAGCGCGCGGCGTCAAGCCCGGCGACACCATTTACATCGGCGAATACGAACTGGAATGGGGCGAGTGAACTCTGGATTTTGGACTGGGGATTGGGGATTCTCAATCCAAAATCCAAAACCCAAAATCGAAAAGATGCATATCGGCCTTCTGGGCGGCACATTTGACCCGCCGCACATCGGGCACCTGGTCATCGCCGATCAGGCCTGCGCCCAACTCCGGCTCGACCGGGTGTGGTTCGCGCCGGCCGGCGACCCGCCTCACAAGGGCGACCACATCACGCCGGTCGAGCATCGCGTGGCGATGCTGCAACTCGCCATCGAGGGCAATCCCTGCTTTGAGTTGTGCCGGGTGGATGTTGAACGCCCCGGCCCGCACTACAGCTTCGAGCTGGTGGAAATCCTCAGCGCCCGGCGCCCCGATCACACCTGGCATTTCATCATGGGCGCGGACTCGTTCATGGAGATGCCCCGCTGGCGCGAGCCGGAACGGCTGATTGCGCTGGCCCGGCTGGCTGTTGCAAAGCGCCCCGGCACGGTGATCGACGCCGGCGCAGTCGAGCGCGCGCTGCCCGGCATCCTGCAGCGCGTTGACTGGATGGATACCCCGCTGATCGACATCTCCTCCACCGATCTGCGCCGGCGGGTGCGCGCAGGATGGCCGCTGCGCTATGTGATGCCGGAAACGGTGGCGGCGTACATCCAACGCGCCGGCCTGTATCGCTGACCGTTGCCTGAGCGTGTCGCCGTTGCCTTCGACAAGCTCAGGCAACGGCGACGGCAACGGCGACGGCTTCGACGGCTTCGACGGCTTCGACAGGCTCAGCCGCCGAAGCTCAGCCGCCGAAGCTCAGCCGCCGAAGCCGCCCGATGCGGCGAAAAGTGGCACACTATGCGCGCCAGATGCGCATCTTTGGAATTGCGCCGGCCCCAAAAAGGAGAAATCTATGCCTGTCAAGATCGGTATTCTCGGCTTCGCGCACGGACACGTCAACCTGTACTGCAACCAGTGGCGCGACACCCCGGCGCATGACATCGCCGTGACCGCCGGCTGGGACCACGATGCAGCCCGGCTCGAACAAAATGTCGGGACGTATGGATTCACCCCTTACTCAGACGCGCAGGCGCTGCTGACTCAGGCCGGCGTCGATGCCGTTGTGGTGGCTGCGGAAACCTCGTTGCACGCCGAACTGGTCGAGCAGGCTGCCGCAGCCGGCAAGGCGATCATCCTGCAAAAGCCGATGGCGCTGACCCTGTCTGAAGCCGACCGGATCGTGGCGGCAGTGAGCCGGCACGGCGTCCCCTTCAGCATGGCCTGGCAGATGCGCGTCGATCCGCAGAACCTTCAGATCAAAGCACTGTTGAACAGCGGGCAGTTTGGCAAGGTTTTCATGGTGCGCCGGCGGCACGCGCTGAACACGCACGAATGGCCAACGTTCACCTCGCTGTGGCACAGTAAGCCGGCGTTGAACCGCGACATCTGGGCCGATGACGCCTCCCACGCCATCGATTTCATCTACTGGCTGCTGGGCGCGCCGGAGACGGTGACCGCCGAGATCGATTCGCTGTTCGACCCGCGCGTGCCGATGGACAACGGCATTGCCATTTATCGCTACCCCGGCGGGCCGATCGCCGAGGTCGTGTGTTCGTTCACCTGCCCGGCTGCTGAGAACACTGTCGAGATCATCGCCGAAAAGGGCAGCATCATTCAAAACTATGGCGATGTGCCGAGCTGCAACGTGCCCCGGCCAGAAAACGCCCCCGGCCTGAAGTGGTACCTGTCGGCCAGCAAACAATGGACGCACAGCGAGATTGCCTCGCCGCCGAACCACGGGCATCGCATTGCGGGGCTGGCCGGCCCGATCTCGGAGTTTCTGCATGGCAAGCGCCGGCCGATCGCCACCGCCGAGGAGGGCCGGGCGGTGTTGCGCATGACGCTGGCATGTTACGTGTCCACGCGCGAGGGCCGGCGCGTCCGCATTGACGAAGCGTCTGTGCAGGAGGTGTAGGGGCAGCGCCTGTCTCGGCGACGGGTCGCTCACAACAGGCCAGGCTGCCGGGGCGGCTCGTAGGGCAGCCCCAGATGCTCGTAGGCGCGCTGAGTGGCCACGCGCCCGCGCGGCGTGCGGTCGAGAAATCCAAGCTGCAAGAGATACGGCTCGACCACATCCATGATGGTGTCGCTCTCCTCGCTGATGCTGGCGGCGATTGTCTCCAGCCCCACCGGCCCGCCGGCGAACTTCTCAATGATCGTGCGCAAGACGCGCCGGTCCAGGTCGTCGAGGCCAAGCGGATCGACCTCCATCAACTGCAAGGCCTCGACGGCCAGCGCCGGCGTGATGAGGCCGTCGGCCTTGACCTGGGCATAGTCGCGCACACGCTTGAGCAGGCGCAGCGCCACGCGCGGCGTGCCGCGCGCGCGCCGGGCGATCTCGGTCTGCGCCAGAGGGTCAATGCCGGTGTTCATCAACCGTGACGCGCGAGCCACAATTTGCTCCATGGCGTCCAGCGGGTAAAAGTCCACGCGGAACGTCGCGCCAAAGCGCGCCCGCAGGGGGGCGGTCATCAGGGCAAGGCGCGTGGTCGCGCCCACCACGGTGATGGGCGGCAGCTTCAGCCGCACACTGCGCGCGCTGGGGCCTTTGCCGATGACAATGTCGAGCGCGTAATCCTCCATGGCCGGGTACAGGATTTCCTCGACCGCGCGGTTGAGGCGGTGAATTTCGTCGATGAACAACAGATCGTTCTTGCGCAGATTGGTGAGGATGGCGGCCAGGTCGCCGGCGCGCTCGATGGCCGGGCCGGATGTGACACGCAGGCTGGCGCCCATCTCATGCGCGATGACATGCGACAACGTGGTCTTGCCCAGCCCAGGCGGGCCGTAGATCAAAATGTGGTCCAGCGCCTCGCCGCGCGCCCGGGCGGCGTGGATGAGGATGCGCAGGTTGTCGCGCACCTTATCCTGGCCGATCAGGTCGTCGAGTGTGCGCGGACGCAGCGCGCGGTCCAGCGCGCCGTCATCGGCCGGCTGGTTCTCGCCGGACACCAGGCGAGATTCGGGGACCTTGTCGTGCGCCGCCATGAGCGGGATTATAGAACAATCGTTCGCACTGCTAAAATCCATCCATGCCATTCCTGATCGACGGCCACAACCTGATCGGCCAGATGCCAGACCTGTCGTTGAGCGATCCCCATGACGAGGACAAGTTGATCGCGCGCCTCAAGCAGTTTGCCGATCGCGCCAACAAGCGCGTCACAGTCGTGTTCGACCCCAATCCCGCCGACGCGACGCCGCGCATCGGGGCCGGGCGAATCCGCGCCGGCAACGTGACCGCGCACTACGCGCCGCCCGGCAGCAAAGCCGACGACCTCATCCGCATGATGGTGGGCGAGATCAAAGACAAACAGGGCTGGATCGTGGTCACCTCTGACGCGGCAGTCGCCAACTTCACTCGCATGACCGGCGTTCGCGTGGAGTCTTCAACAGACTTCATCCAGCGGCTGCGCGCCGCTGTGTCTGACCGCCCCTCTGCCGAGAAGCCCCAGGCCGGCGCCCGCGAGATCGACAACTGGGCAGACGTATTCAAAGAGCCGGCGCCGTCGGCAGACTACAAGCCGGTCACACCCCTGGTCAAACCCAAGCCGGCCAAAAAGAAGAAGAAGTCGGAAGTGCTGGCCGAACAGTTGCGCAATGTGCGCCCGCTGATTTGACCGGAATATGATATCGTTTCGGCTTTGATCGTCCTGGCTGCTGGACAAAAGGTCTACGCCATCCATGCCCGCGCACGACCTCGGGCGACGATACGCTGATTTGCTGCCACACAACACTATGAACACGCCAACCACACACGCCAAATTGAGTCAATGGGTTCAGGAAGTAGCCGATCTGTGCCAGCCCGACCACATCCATTGGTGCGACGGGAGCAAAGCAGAGTATGACCGGCTGATGCAACACATGGTTGCCGCCGGCATGGCAATCCCGCTCAACCCCGACAAACGACCCAACAGCTTTCTCTTCCGCTCAGACCCCAGCGACGTGGCGCGCGTGGAAGACCGCACCTACATCAGCACATCTTCGCGCGATGACGCCGGGCCGAACAACAACTGGGTTGCGCCGGATGCGTTGAAAGCCGAAATGCGCAGACTGTACGCCGGCTGCATGCGCGGCCGCACGCTGTATGTCATCCCCTTCTGCATGGGACCGCTCGGCTCGCCCATGGCCCGCATCGGTGTCGAGCTGACCGACAGCCCCTACGTGGTGTGCAACATGCGCATCATGACCCGCATGGGGACAACCGTGTTGGACGCGCTTGGCGCCGACGGCGAATTCGTGCCCTGCCTGCACTCGGTCGGCGCGCCGCTGGCGCCGGGCGCACAGGACAAGCCGTGGCCGTGCGCGCAGATCGAGGACAAATACATCAGCCACTTCCCGGAAGAAAACCTGATCTGGTCGTTTGGCTCCGGTTACGGCGGGAACGCGCTGCTGGGCAAGAAATGCTTTGCCCTGCGCATCGCATCGGCGATGGCCCGGCGCGAAGGCTGGATGGCCGAGCACATGTTGATCGTGCGCCTGACCAATCCGCAGGGCCGGCAGTTCCACATCGCCGCCGCATTCCCCTCTGCCTGCGGCAAGACCAATCTGGCCATGCTGCGCCCAACCATTCCGGGCTGGAAGGCCGAATGCATCGGCGACGACATCGCCTGGATGTGGATTGATACGGACGGGCGTTTGCGGGCCATCAATCCAGAGGCAGGCTTTTTCGGCGTGGCGCCCGGCACCTCTTATCAATCCAACCCCAGCGCGATGGACACGCTGAAAGCGAATGTCATTTACACCAACTGCGCGCTGACCGACGACGGCGACGTGTGGTGGGAAGGAATGAGCGAGCCGCCGGCGCGCGCCATCGACTGGCTGGGGTGCGATTGGCATCCCGGCGAGCGCCACACTGCGGCGCATGCCAACGCGCGCTTCACGGCGCCGGCTGCGCAGTGCCCGGTCATCTCGCCGGACTGGGAGAACCCCGCCGGCGTCCCCATCGACATTCTGGTGTTCGGCGGCCGGCGCTCGCAAGTGATGCCGCTGGTCACAGAGGCTTTCGATTGGGACCACGGCGTATTCATGGGCGCGACAGTCGCTTCCGAAACCACAGCCGCCAACATCGGCGCCGTCGGCAAGCTGCGCCGCGATCCCTTCGCCATGCTGCCCTTCTGCGGCTACAACATGGCCGACTATTTCCAGCATTGGTTCGACATGGGCGACCGGCTGGGCAGCAAGGCGCCGCGCATCTTCTACGTGAACTGGTTTCGCAAGAGCGCCGAAGGCAAATGGCTGTGGCCGGGGTTCGGAGAGAACAGCCGCGTGCTCAAATGGATGTGCGAGCGGGTCGAGGGCCGGGCGCAAGGCAAACGCACACCCATCGGCATTCACCCGCAGACGGGCGAACTCGATCTCGCCGGCCTGGATATCCAGCCCGATCACCTGGAGCAATTGTTCCAGGTCGATCCGGCAGACTGGCGGCATGAAGCCGAGGACATCCGCCAGTACTTCGCCCAATACGGGACGCGCCTGCCCGGCCGGCTGCAAGCGCAACTGGATCAACTTCAGGCGCGGGTGGCGTAAGCCGGCCTGTCCCTGCGCGCCCCTATAATCGCCGCATGGATGAACGGCACATCGTCGCCACGCCGGAGCGCATCAGCTTCAGCTATGACATCGCCGGCATCGGCTCGCGCTTCATGGCGGCCTTTGCGGATTTTCTCGCCTACTTCGTCATGGCGATCGGCGTGTCCATCGTCTATGGCCAGATCAATCGGCGCATCTCGGACCCCGCGCTCTCCAGCGCGCTGGAGGCGGTCTACATCGGCTTCACGTTCGTCCTGTACTGGGCGTATTACATCCTGTTTGAGCTGCTGTGGGGCGGCCAGTCGCCGGGCAAAAGACTGGTGGGCCTGCGCGTGATCCGGATCGACGGCGCGCCCGCCGCGCCGGGGCAGATTGTCATTCGCAATATCATGCGGCTGGTCGATCTGTTTCCGGGGTTCTATGTGACTGGCCTGGTGACCATGTTTCTCAGCAGTCAATCCAGGCGGCTGGGCGACTTCGCCGCCGGGACGCTGGTCGTGCGCGAGGGCCGCAAGATGTCGCTGTCACAAGTGTCGCGTTCGCTGACGCCGGCGATCGCACTCTCCGAACAGGCCGCAGCAGAGGCCGCCGCGCTCCCGATTCAGCGGCTGGATCGGGAGCGGCGCAATCTGGCGCGCGAGTTCATCGCCCGGCGGGGCGACATGTCGGCTCATCAGCGCACGACATTGGCGATGCAGATTGCCGGCGCAATCTCACAGCAACTGGATCTGCCGCAGCCGGCGAACCCGGCCGCAGCGGAATATCTGCTGGAGCTGGCCGCCAGTGTGATGGAACAGTGAGCAAGAGAATTTCAAATGCCCAAGAACAAGTCTCGATTCCGATCTCTTTCAACACCCGGCCTTTCCCGCCAGCTGTCTGAGCATCTGGATCAGGCCAGAGATCTGGCCTCGCGCAAACGTTACGCCGAGGCGCTTGATTTGCTTGAATCGCTCCTGCAGCGCAGTCCGAATCGAGACGAAATATTGACCGCCCTGGTCAACGTCAGTCTCGATGCAGGGGACCAGGCACGATACCTGCAATACATCGATCGGCTCAGCAAGCTGCGCCCTGATGATCCCGACATTGCGTTGGGGCTGGCCGGCAGCTACCTGCAAAACGCCTACCCCGTCATGGCGGCGCGCGCATTCCGGCGTTTCCTCTCACGCTGGCCCGATCACCCCCGCGCAGCCGAAGTCCGGTCAACGCTGACCGATCTGCAGCAACACCTGGCGGGTCTGTTGGCTGAAGTGGGATTGCCGGCCAACGAAGACACGGCGGCTCTGCACGAAGAGATGCAGATACGGTTGAATCGGGGCGACTATGCGGGTGCTCGTCGAATCGGCGAGGACCTGCTGAGAGCGTACCCCAACTTCCCACCCGCGCTGAACAACATCAGCCTGGCCTACATGGCCGAGGGCGATCACGCCCGGGCCATCAGCGCCGCGCAAAGGGCGCTGGCTATTGCGCCGGACAACTTCCACGCGCTGGGCAACCTTGTGCAGTTCATGTGCCTGGCCGGACGGCTTGACGAGGCTAAACACTACGCCGACCGGCTCAGGGCCACATCTCAGGACACCTACGACGCCTGGCTGAAGAAGCTGGAGGCGTTCAGCTTGCTGGGAGACGATGACGCCGTCCTGGAAACATTCGCCGCCGCCAGCCGCAGCGACAGCTTTCAAGAGCCAGTGCGCCACAATCCAATGGTGTTCCATTTGGCCGCCGCGGCAACCTGCCGCAAGGGCGACGAAAAGGCGGCCCGCAGTCTGTGGAACAAGGCGCTTCAGATTTCGCCAGCCTTCACCCTGGCGCGCGACAACCTGGACGACTTGCGCAATCCGCCGGGCAAGCGTCACGGCGCCTGGGCCTTCGACATGCGGCACTGGATCAGCGCGCGACTCGCCAACGACATGAATGCCATTCTGTCGCCGGCGACCAATCGCAAGGATTCAGAAAAGGCGCTCAGCCAGGCGGTGCAGAAACTCGTTCAGAAGCACCCTGAATTGACTGCCATCCTGCATATCCTGCTGGAGCGTGGCGACCCGGCCGGCTGCAAATTTGCCCTGATGCTGGCTTCACTGATCAAGACGCCGGAGATACTGGCGGCGCTGCAAGCGTTCATGCTCGGCCAGCGGGGGTCCGACGAGATGCGCGTGGAAGCGTCACGCATTCTGACTGAGGCGGACGCTGCGCCGGTCGGGCCGGTTCGCCTGTGGGTTAAAGGCGCATGGCAAGAGGTGCTGACCATGGGCTTTCAAATCAGCGGCGACGCGCCGCCATCCATAGCCCACTCTGACAAAGTGAGGCAACTGGGCGACGAGGCCATTTTGGCCATCCAAAACGAGCAGTTGGATCGCGCGGAAGAACTGCTGGAACAGGCGCTTCAAATCGAGCCGGATTCGCCGGATCTGCTCAATAACCTGGCCAGCGTTTACAACACGACGGATCGATACGAAGAGGCGCGGAAGGTCATGTTCGACCTGCATCAGCGCTTCCCGGATTATTTCTTTGGAATCACCAATGTCGCCCAGATACTGGCGCGGGAAGGCAAGCCAGAGGAAGCCGAAAAGATGATCCAACCGCTGCTGGCGCGCAAGCGGTTGCACACGAGCGAATTCGCGTCGCTGTGCCAGGCACAGATCGAAGTTTGGCTGGCAAAAGGCAAACCAGATGCCGCGCGGTCCTGGTTGCAGATGTGGGAGCAGGCCAATCCAGAACACCCGGCGATTGAATTCAATCGGCAGCGTTTGAGGAAGCCTAATATCTGGCAAAAAATCACTGGCAGATAAAAAGGCGTCGGACTCCTCGAGTGAAGTCCGACGCCTGAACCTGCCCGGAGCAGCAATTACGTGCCTTCCTGCCAGCTGGCCAGGTATTCACGCTGCTCGTCGGTGAGGGTGTCGATCGTGACGCCCAGGCTGTGCAGCTTGAGGCGGGCAATCTCGCGGTCGATCTCCTCGGGGATGGTGTACACGTCCGGGGCGAGCCTGCCGGCGTTCTGGCGCATGAACTCGGCGCCCAGGGCCTGATTGGCGAAGCTCATGTCCATCACTGCCGCCGGGTGGCCTTCGGCTGCCGCCAGGTTGATCAGACGCCCCTCGCCAAGCAGGTTCAGCCGGCGCCCATCCCGAACGGTGTATTGCTGCACGAACGGCCGCACCTGGCGCGGCTCGCTGGCGCTCATGGCTTCCAGCGCCGGGATGTTGATCTCGGCGTTGAAGTGGCCAGAGTTGGACAAAATCGCGCCGTCCTTCATCACAGCCATGTGATGGGCGTCGATGACGTTCTTGTTGCCGGTGACGGTGACGAACACATCGCCCACTCTGGCGGCGTCCATCAACGGCATGACCTGATAGCCATCCATCAGCGCCTCGATGGCCTTCAGGGGATCGACTTCGGTGACGATCACATGAGCGCCCATGCCCTTCGCGCGAGAAGCCAGGCCGCGCCCGCACCAGCCATATCCGCACACCACGACAGTGCGCCCGGCCAGCAGGATGTTCGTCGCGCGCACAATGCCGTCGATGGTGCTCTGGCCGGTGCCGTACCGGTTGTCGAAGAAGTGCTTGGTCATCGAGTCGTTGACGGCGAGAACAGGGTACTTCAGCGCACCATCTTTCACCATCGCACGCAGCCGGATCACGCCAGTGGTGGTCTCCTCGGTGCCGGCGACGACCTCAGCCACCTGATTGGGCCGCTCCTTGTGCAGCAGGCTCACCAGGTCACAGCCGTCATCCATCGTCATCTGCGGGCGATGATCGAGCGCGGCGTTGAGGTGCTGATAGTAGGTCTTGTTGTCTTCGCCCTTGACGGCGTAGACCGGGATCTCGTCGTTGGCCACCAGCGAAGCTGCCACCTCGTCCTGAGTGCTGAGCGGGTTGCTGGCGCACAGCACAATATCCGCGCCGCCGGCCTGTAGCGTGCGCATCAGCGCCGCCGTCTCACTGGTGACGTGCAGGCAGGCCGACACACGCACGCCGTCCAGGGGACGATCTTTGGTGAACCGCTCGCGGATCAACTGGAGCACGGGCATCTGGCTTTCGGCCCACTCGATCTTGTAGCGGCCGGCTGTCGCCAAGTTCAGGTCTTTCACATCATGATCGATCATTACTATTTGTCCTTTTCGATTTTCGGAATACTCTGCGCAGCCGGCCAACGCTCATGCGTCAATCGCCAGCTCGCCAAAGTTCTCTTCATAGCGCGCCTTGAACTCGTCCCAGGTGAAGTAATGGCTCTGGCCCCCGACGCATTCCAGAACGTAGGTGGCGGCGACGCTGCCCAGCCGGCCCGCCGTCTCCCAGTCCGCGCCGACAGCCATGCCTTTCAACAAGCCGGCGCGATAGGCGTCGCCCACGCCGGTCGGGTCCACAATGCGGCGTTCGGGCACAGCCGGCACATCAATCGTGCGATCTCTCAGGTAGATCACGCTGCCCTGCGGCCCGCGCGTGACAATCAACGCCTCGCTGCGGCGCAGAATTTCCTGCTCGCCCATGCCGACTTTCTGGCGGATCAATTCCATCTCGTAGTCGTTGACGATCAGAACATCGGCGTTCAGGATGCCGGCGCGCAATTCGTCGGCGCTGGAGCGGGCGCACTGCTGGCCCGGATCATAGATGCAGCGGATGCCCATCTGGCCGCATTCCTGCGCATGGCGCACCATGGCAACCGGGTCGTTGGGCGAGATGATAACCAGATCGGGGCGGGGCGCGTCGTGGAACGACAACTCGCGGGCGTGCGCCATGGCGCCCGTGTAGAAAGACGCGATCTGGCTGTTGTGGCGGTCGGTATTGCAGAAGAATGAGGCGGTGAACTTGTCGTTGATCTGCCTGATCAACGAGGTGTCTACGCCAACGGATTCGAGCCACTGGCGATATTCGCCGAAGTCCTGGCCGGCTGTTCCCATCACCATCGGGCGCTCGCCCAGCAACGCCAGGGTGTACGCGATGTTGGGAGCGCATCCGCCGCGCCGGCGCTCCATGGAGTCCACCAAAAAGCTCAGGCTGACGCGCGCCAGTTGATCGGGCAGCAGATGCTCGCTGAACGAGCCGGGGAAGGTCATCAGATAGTCGTAGGCAATCGAGCCGGTGATGATGATACGCATCTCAGATTTTGGAGTTGGGATTTGGGATGGGCGGACGCGGGCCGGGCAAAATGGCTGGCAGATTATTTGCGCGCTTTGGGGTTTTCGAAGCGGTAGCCCTGGCGGCGCACAGTGCGGAGATAGATAGGATCAGCAGGCTCATCTTCAATGGCTTCGCGCAGCCAGCGGATATGAACGTCCAGGGTGCGGGTGTCGCCCATGAAGGAGGTCTCCCACACCTGCTGCATCAGGAACTTGCGCGTCAGCACTTCGCCGGGGCGCTGCATGAACAACTGCAACAATTTCGACAGCTTGGGATTGAGGTACAGCTCCTCGGATCGCTTGCGCAGAATGCCATCAGAAGGCCGGAAAACCAGATCTCCACAACGCAGCTCCAGCGCCTGGCCTTCGGGCATCAGCCTTTCGACCCGGCTCAGGAAGCGCCGCAACTGCAAAGGCCGGGGAATGTAGGCGTCGGCGCAGGCTGGCGGCGCGGCGGCGGCGCCGTTCTGGGCGGCGCCGGCCTGTTGCTCCGGCCCCAGCAGCACGATCGGCACATCTCCGATGCGCTTGATGGACAGGCACAGCCGTTCGGCGCTGACGCGCAAAGAGGGCGCGTCTATGACAACCAGGGCAGGCAGGTCTTTCTGCATGAAGTCGAGGGCGTTTCTGGCAGACCGCACCCACGCCACCCGATAGCCATGTTGCTCCAACGCGGGGCCTACCGAATCACCGAGGCCGCCCTGCACCAGTAGGATTTTCTTGATCGTCGTCCTCTTCATCGCTTCTGCAGCAGGGCTTACGCGACGGTCAGGCCCTTGCTCCCTCAACAGATGAGAATGAACCGCGAGCGCCGATGATTGCGCCGGCAGGGCGCTTCCTCCTCGGCGCGCGGCATTATACATCACAGACCTCTGGCCGCAAGCATCCGTTTTTAAGGTTGAGCGTCTTTCTTTAAGCTTCGCCCATTCATGTAAGATACGCCAAATGCTGACCCGTCCACGACTCACCACGCTGGCATGTGTGGCCTTCCTGGCATTGTTGCCATTTACATTCTTCTTCCCGGTCACCGTCGGCAACCAGTCGCTGATCCCTTTCGACAACCTGTACCAGTGGGAGCCTTATCGCTCGCAGGCCGGCCCAGGGGGCGTTCAGCCCCGGAACCACCTGCTCTCTGACCTGATTCTGGAGAACTACGCCTGGAAGCAGTTCATCATCCAGTCGCTGCGGCAGGGTGAACTGCCGCTGTGGAATCCTTATCTGTTCGCCGGCGTGCCTTTTCTGGCGGCGGGACAGCATTCCGCGCTGTACCCGCTGAGTATTCTGTACTACGCGCTGCCGCTGCACAAGGCGTATGGCTGGTTCACCGTGCTGAACCTGGCGCTGGCCGGCATCTTCATGTTTGTCTTCATGCGCGCGCTCGGCATTGGCCGGGCCGGCTCGACCTTTGCCGCTGTCGCCTACGAGATGAGCGGCTTCATGATCGTGTCGGTCGTGTTCCAGATGATTATCGCCGCCGCAGCCTGGCTGCCGCTGATCCTGGCCATGTGCGAGCGGGTGATCCGGCAGGCGCCGGGACTGGGCGGCCGGCCGGCCTCGGCGCCGTGGGCGCTCATCGGCGCGCTGGCCATCGGCATGATGTTCCTGGCCGGTCACGTGGAAATCATGGTCTACACCGCGCTGATCGCGGCCCTCTATTGCGCCTGGCGCCTGGCGGTCGAGAGTCGGCAGCGCCTTGCGGGCGGACAGCGCAATTCGATCGGCGCGTTTTTGGCCCGGCGCGCCGGCTGGCTGGCCGTCATGGCCGCGCTGGGCGTCAGCATCGGCGGCGTGCAACTCGCCCCGCTGTTTGAGCTGGTGCAAACCAGTTTTCGGTCTGGTCGCTCCGATTTTCAACAGGTGCTCAGTTATGGCTTCCCCGTCCGTGAAGCGTTGCGCTGGCTGATGCCCAACTTCTTCGGCAGCGAAGCGCACCACGCCTACTTCGACGTGTTCAAACTGGCCGTCCAGCCGGTCAACACGCCCGGCGGACACACCTGGTGGGGAATGAAAAACTCGGTGGAGGGCGGGGCATATGTCGGCATCTTCACCCTCGTTCTCGCCGGCATCGCCGCCGCGCAGGCCATCCGGGAACTGATTGCGCGGGCCACACGCCGACCGCAGGCCGCTGCCCCGGTCTCGCCCTCCGCGCCGGCGTGGTTTTTCATCACGCTGTCGTTTTTCTCCATCGCCTTCATCTTCGGCACGCCGCTGTACGCCATCCTGTACTACGGCCTGCCCGGCATCAATCAATTGCACTCCCCCTTTCGCTGGATCTGGGCGCTCACCCTGTGCCTGTCGGCCCTGGCCGGCATCGGCATGCAGGCGATCATCAACACCCAGACCACAACACCCAACACCCAATACGCAATACGCAATACCCGATACGCTAACCGCCTCGCCGCCGGCGGCATCGCCCTGATCGTTCTCGGCATGTTGACACTGGCCAGCATTGCCGCCGTGCGTCTGGGCTGGCCGGCCTTCGAGCCTCTGGTCGAGCGGGTGTTCCACAGCCTGGCCAGGGCAGAAGAAGGATTCACCAGCGCCGGCATGTTTTTCAGCTACCAGGCAGTCAATGCCGGCATCTTCGCATTGGCCCTGATCGGCAGCGGCGTCATCCTGTGGCTGGCACGCCGACACGCCGGGCGCGCCTGGTGGGCAGTTCTGGCGATCGGCCTGCTGGCGGTTGATGCGAACGTGGCCTGGGCCGGCTTCAACCCCGCCGTCGATCCAGCCCTGTTCGAGCGCACACCCCCATCCATCGCGTTTCTCAAGCAGGATGCTGACCTGTATCGCGTCACATCCTACGACCCAGGCGGGACAAAGCTCTTCAACGCAAACATCCCCTGGCTGCACAACATTCAGGACATTCGCGGCTACGACTCCATCATCCCCAAACGCTACACCGACTACATGAGCCTGATCGAGCCGCAGAGCGAATTAATCTACAACCGCATCGCGCCGCTCACGCGCGCAGAGAGCCTGGAATCGCCGTTGCTCGATCTGCTGAATGTGAAATACGTCGTGACGCAGGACACGATTTCGACGCCCGGTTACCGGCTGGTGTACGACGGCCCGGCGCGTGGCGACCCGACCCGCATCTACCAGAACGAGCGCGCCATGCCGCGCGCTTTCACCCTGCCGATCACCAGCTCGATGCTGACGCACGACTTCGCCCAGGCCGCGCAAACCTATGACCCGCGCCGGTACGCGATGATCGACGCCGAGTGCGGCATCGACGATCTTGGCTGCGCCATCCCCTACCCGGCTGACTATGGGCCGGCTGCCGTCACCGTCTACAAGAACAACGAGGTCTGGGTGGATGTGCAGACAGACCGCCCGGGTTGGCTGATCCTGACGGACAGCTACTTTCCCGGCTGGCGCGCCTTCATTCGCCCCATCGGCGCCGGCGATGACCAGGAGCGGGAAATTGCAGTCCTGCCGACCAACGGCAACTTCCGCGCTGTGCGACTGGAGGCGAATCCGGCGTCGGGGAGACAACCCGACACAGAAGCAACCCAACAGCCCGCCGGGCCGGGCCTGAACGCCCTGCCGTCGCTCGATACGCCATCCGCCGGCCAGGAGACCGGGGCGCCCATCGCCTACACGGTGCGCTTCAAATATTCGCCCATGTCGTTCCAGGCCGGCCTGTTCGCCAGCTTTGTGGCGCTCGTCGCGCTGCTGTTTTCGGCCGCCATCTATCTGTGGCGCCACATCTACCGCGAAAGCATGGCGTCATCGCCGGTGCGGCGGGTGGCCAAGAACAGTCTGGTGCTGACTGGCTTCAACCTCGGCGCGCGGCTGATCGACATGGCTTTTGCGTTGCTGATGCTGCGCGTGCTCGGTCCCGAAGGGGCCGGCAAATACTACTTCGCCGTCGTCATCGTCGGGTGGTTTGAGATCCTGACTAACTTCGGCCTCAACACCTTGCTGACCCGCGAAGTCGCGCGCGATCGACAGCGCGCCAACCGGTATCTGTACAACACGAGCGTTCTGCGCCTGTTGCTCAGCCTGGGCAGCGCGCCGCTGGTGGCATTGGTCATCGCCATGTGGGGCGCGGCGTTTGAACTGAGCGGCGACACGGCCATCGCCATCGCGCTGCTTGCCATCAGCCAGGCGCCGAGCGGTCTTGCCAATGGGTTGAGCGCGCTGTTCTTCGCCTACGAGAAAGCCGAAGTGCCGGCCGCGCTCACCATCGTCAGCGCGCTGGTGAAGGTGAGTCTGGGCACAGTCGCCCTGCTGGCCGGCTTCGGCATCGTCGGCCTGGCTGTCGTGTCGATCGTGGTCAGCGTCGTCACGCTGGTGATCCTGTTCATCATCGCCAGCCGGCTGTTTTTCCGGCTGCGCCGCGAGAGCGACCCGCCCCTGCGCAGCGCGATGATGCGCGAGTCGTTCCCGCTGATGCTCAACCATCTGCTGGCCACCTTGTTTTTCAAGGTGGATGTGCCGATGCTCGAAGCCATCAAGTCGCCCGTAGTCGTCGGCTGGTACAGCGCAGCCTACAAGTTTGTGGACGCCTTCAACATCATCCCGGCTTTCTTCACCCAGTCCTTCTTTCCCATCATGTCGCGCATGGCCGTCGCGCAGGATGGCGCCCTGGCGCGCGCGTACACGCTGGCGCTGAAACTGCTGGCGATGATTGCTTTTCCGCTGGCCGTGTTCAGCGCATTTGCCGCCAGCTTCCTGGTCGGCGTGCTGGGCGGCGCGGAATTTCTACCGCACGGCGCCATCGCCCTCAGCGTGATGATCTGGAGCATCCCGTTCGGGTGGATGAACAGCGTCACCAACTACGCGCTCATCGCCGTCAACCAGCAGCGCGCGCTCACCCGCGCTTTCCTCGTTGGGCTTGCCTTTAATGTCGCGGCGAACCTGATCGTCATCCCGCAGTTTTCCTACGTGGGCGCGGCTGCCGTCACAATCCTGTCCGAGATTGTGGAGGGGGCGGCGTTCTATGTCTACGTGCGCCGGCACATTGCGCCGGTGAACTGGCTGCAAGTGATGGGCCGGCCGGCGCTGGCTGCGCTGGTCATGGCTGCCGTGACGTGGTTGTGGGCCGCTGGCGGGTCAGCCGGCCTCGGGCTGTTGTACGGGATCGCCGCATACGCGATCGCGCTGTGGTTGCTGGGCGCGCTGTCCGGGCAGGACAGGCAGTTGCTGGCCCCGCTGCTGCCGGCGCGCTTCAGGCCGGCCCAACCCTGACCTTGCAGTCGCCCAGACCGCGCAGAAGCCGCCGGGCAGCAAGCCAGCCTCAGACCACCACGCACACGTCGTCGGGGCGCAACCAGAACGGCGGCAGGTACGCCGGCGCCACAGACAACGGCAACACGTCCTCGCGCAGCGCGATTCCCAGCCGGTCGCGCATGAATTCGCGGCGCCATGCGATGCGCGCCCACACATCAGGGAATGCCTCGCGCAGTTGCTCGCGCAGGGCGGCATCGGCGATGGCGCAGGTGTCTTCGCAGTTCAGCGCCTGCCCCGGCCGCAGCGGCGAGGGGATGATGTCGGCCTGGAACACCATGCCCGACGACACGCGCTCTGCGCTGCCCGGCCGGATCGGCGTGTGCACCCATTCATCAAAGGAAATCAGGTGCCCCGGATTCAACGCCGAGTTGAAGGGCGCCTTGCCAAAGGCGGCCGTCACCACGTCGAATAATTCCGCGCCGGTCACGCCCAGGCGCATGGTCTGCCACCATGTTGCCACGGCAGTGAAGTAGGGAACAACGACGCCGGCGAAAAAGTCAGGATCGGGCCGGCCCAACATCATGCCGGCGCGACACGACAGACCGCCCCAAAAACCAATCGCCGTGGTGATGCCATCGCCATACTCGATTTGTCTGGCGCTTGGGCTGCTCAACCCAACGATGGCGTCGCGGCCCGCCACACACATGATGTGGGCCGAGAGCGGTTCGCCCGAGTAACGCGCCAACGCAGCCGCCTCCAGCTCGCTCATGCCGGGGCGCGCGCCGCGCACGATGCGAAAGACCGCAGCGGCTGCGCGCATCGCGCCCCACTCAAAGGCCGCGATCTGAGCCGCTGAATTCATGACCGCGCGCAGCCCGTTTTCGGGATGCATCAGCGCGGCAGTGGCATCGGTGACCGCCCCGCTGTCGCCCACCAGCCTGCGCAGCACCGCCACGAGATAAGCCGGCACAAATGCCGGCGCCGTGGGATCATCAATCTCTTCCGGCTCCAGATATTTCCAGCCCAACACCGCGACGCGCTGGCCCTGGCCGATACCGGCCTCGCGCAGCACATCGGCCAGCCGGGGCGCTGTGGCGCGCGTCTGGCCCAACAAACTCATCGACTGGCACAACACTGCCTCGATATGCGCGCTCTGGGCTGCCGCGTAAGACAATCCCTCGTTGCCCACAATCAGATAGCGCCGCCCGTTCGGGCCGGCGATAAACAGCGCCTCCTCGAAGCGCGGATCGTAGCCGGTGAGATACAGCAGGTTGGCGCAGTGCTCGCGATCGCCATACACAACCACCCAATCTGCAGCGACGCGCTGATACAGGGCCTGCACACGTTGCTCATATTCCTCTGCCGTAATGCGCGGCGGCGCAGACGGGATGTCGGACTCGACGAGCGTGAAAGGCACGGAGCGTAGTTCTACTTTCATGGCGTTTTTTCACCGGGTTCCGAAACGAAGCGATGCTTGAAACGTCAAGCGTCAGGCGCCGGCGATGACTCCTCCGCCAGTGCCTGCCGCGCAACAACCAGACACATTCTACTCATCCTCCCCAGTCCACAACCCGCAACACCCGGCACCCATTCACCCCAGTTACAATTGGCGCGATGGATTACCGCAGATTGGGCAACACCGGATTGAAGGTCAGCGAGCTGTGCCTGGGCACCATGACTTTCCTGTGGACCAGCGATGAGCCGGGGTCATTCGCTGTGCTTGACGCGTTCGCCGAAGCCGGGGGCAATTTCCTGGACACCGCCGACATCTACTCGCGCTGGGCGCCGAACAACCCCGGCGGCACGGCTGAACTGGTAATCGGCAACTGGCTGAAGCAGACCGGCCGGCCGCGCGAGCGATTTGTCATCGCCACCAAAGGGCGCGGCCCGATGGGCGACGGCCCCAATGACCAGGGCGCCTCGCGGGCGCATCTCATGCGCGCCGTGGAAGCCAGCCTGCGCCGGCTTCAGACAGACTACATCGACCTGTACCAGATTCACTGGTGGGATGAAGCCACCCCTCTGGAAGAGACCCTGCGCGCGCTGGACGATCTGGTGTCTGCGGGAAAAATACGGTACCTCGGCGCAAGCAACTTTCCGGCCTGGTATCTGACGAAAGCGCTGTGGATCAGCGATGTCAGAAACTATGTTCGCTTCGAGTCCGTGCAGCCGCATTACAACCTGATGCACCGCGATGAGTTCGAGCGCGAGATGATGGCGCTGTGCAAGGATCAGCGGCTGGGCGTCATCCCCTATAGCCCGCTGGCCGGCGGTTTCCTGACCGGCAAGTATCGCAAAGGGCAGCCCTTTCCCGCCGGATCGCGTGGTGAAAACAACCCGCGCATCCGCAAGTACGCCGAGAGCGAACGCGGCCAGAACACGCTGGGCAAGCTCGAAGAGATCGGGCGCAGCCACAACAAGTCAATTCTCCAGACGGCGCTTGCATGGATGCTGTCCAATCCCGTTATCACCGCCCCGATCATCGGGGCAGGCAGCGTAGAACAGTTGACAGAGTCGCTCGGCGCGGTCGGCTACCGGCTGAGCGACGCCGAGATCGCCGCGCTGAACGAAGCCAGCGCGATGCCGGCAGACGCATAAATCGCTCCCCTGCCTGTCCACCTGTTGCGCGAGGAAACACCCATGAAAAATCTACAGGGCCAATGGCCGCTTCTCGTGGTCATGATCATGTTCTTCATCCTGCCCATGTCCACCATTCCCGGCCTGTTCGACTTTATCTTCGCCATCCTTGGCTTGATCGCTTTGGCAATCGTCGGCTTGATCGTCGCATCGATCGTGACTGCGCGAAGGCGTCCCACGAATGAGCGGTAGCCCGGTGGACGACAACCAACCCCAACGCCTGGTGATCGGCATCAGCGGGGCAAGCGGGGCCATTCTGGGCATCCGGCTGCTCGAGGTGCTTCAACCATCCGGCATCGAGACACATCTCGTCATCAGCCCGGCTGGGGCGCAGACCATCGTGAGTGAGACGGGATGGACAGTGAAACAGGTTGAGGCGCTGGCCGCCGTCACGCACTCCCACCGCGATATCGGCGCGACAATCGCCAGCGGCTCATTCAAGACGAGCGGCATGGTCATCGCCCCATGCTCTGTCAAAACACTCTCCAGCATCGCATATGGCATCACCGACGATCTGATCTCGCGCGCGGCAGACGTTAACCTGAAGGAAGGCCGGCCCGTGGTGGCTCTCTTCCGCGAGGCCCCGCTGCATGTCGGCCATTTGCGCGCGCTCACTCAGTTCGCCGAGATCGGCGGCATTGTTTTCCCGCCCGTGCCGGCGTTTTATGCCCGGCCCGACTCAGTGGATGAGGTCGTCACCCAAATCATAGGGCGCGTGCTCGACCGCATTGGCGTGGAGAATGCGTTGGTCAGGCGATGGCAAGGCATCCGGACAGAGGTCGGCGCGCGTGGTAAATGATCCCTTTGTGAGCGACGTGCGCGCTTTTCTTGGCCGGCATAACGTTCTCACGCTGGCCTATCAGGATAGCCAGGGGACTGGCGCGTGTGCAGTCTGGTTTGCAGTGGATGAACGACTGCATCTGCACTTCCTGTCGTCACCCGCCACGCGACATGGCCAGGCGCTGGCAGCCGGCGCGCAGGTGGCCTTCACCGTGCACAAGGACGAGCAGGACTGGCGCTCGATTCAGGGCGTTCAAGGTGTCGGGTTGTGCGCCATGACGCCGGCCCATGCCATCGACACAGCCTGGCAGGTGTACACCAGCCGATTCCCATTCGTGGCGCGCCAGTTTCCCGACCTGCAAGCGGCGCTCAGTTCGGCGGCATTATGGCGCATCGTTCCCACCTGGCTCAGACTGATCGACAACACAAAAGGATTCGGCCACAAAGAGGAACGTTCATTCGACCCGGATGGCGTGTGAGCGCCCATCCCAAAACGGGCATCCGATCCACAGCCGCCACGCCACGAACGCCCCAATTGCACCAGTTGCAGAGGAGGTTGTGATGTCACACAAGTCCGTGGCAGCCGCCCTGGCGGTTGCTGTTGCCGTCATCGGGCTGACGCCGGCCCAGAACGGCCTGGCTGCGCACAGCGCCGCTGTGCGCGCCGCTGTGCGCGCCGCATCCGGCGTCCAGCAAGGCCGGCGCCTCCCATTCGAGTTGGGCGGCCATATCAAGAGCCTCGATCACCTCGGCCCGATGCGCGACATCGGCATGACATGGGCCAAAATACAGATTGTCATGCCCGACGACAGCGTGCCGGACTTGTCCGCAACCATCCGGGCTGTGCATGGGGCCGGCCTGAAATTGCTGGTCGGCGCCGTCGGCGATCGCACCCGCGCCGCCGATAGAGCTTATCACCGCGCGTTTGCCCGGCAACTGGCCGCCCTGGCCCGCCAGCGCGTAGACGCCATCGAGGTCTGGAATGAACCCAACCTGGACCGCGAATATGGCTATGGCAAGGTTGACCCGGCCAACTACACCAACATGCTGCGCGAGGCTCATCGCGCCATCAAGGCGGCGCGGCGCAGCACGCTGGTCATCGGTGGCGGCCTGGCGCCCACCGGCGCTTTTGGCGGCGGCTGCACCGCCAACGGCTGCGACGATGCGTTCTTCCTGGCCCGGCTGGCCAGCCTGGGCGCCGCGCGTTACATGGATTGCATGGGCGCGCACCACAATGCCGGCATGATCGGCCCCGATCAGACCGACACCGCGCCCGTCGGCAACCCCGACCACCATTCGTGGTATTTTTGGGGCACTTTGAACGTCACGCATAATGCCTTTCGCGGCCGCGTGCCGGTGTGCTGGACTGAACTGGGCTATGTGACCGGCGAGGGCATCGGCGCGTTGCCGGGCGGCTTCTCGTGGGGCAACGCCACGACCCTGGACAATCAGGCGCAATGGCTGGCGCGTGCTGTGGCGCTTTCGCGTGACAGCCGCAAAGTCCGGCTGATGATCATCTGGAACATCGACGCCCGGCAGTGGGACGAAGACCCTCAAGCCGGCTATTCGATTATCCGGCCCAATGGCGAGTGCCGCGCCTGCGAGACGATCAAATCAGCCATGTCAGCCATGGGCCGGTGAGCGCCGGTGAGGATCGTGGCCGGCCCAGCAGCGCAGGGGCACAACACACTTTCACACATCTTCACACATCAAGGAGCTACCAAATAAACACCATGAAAATAAAAGCTTTCAAACTCAGTTTGGCGGGCGCCGCCTTAGCAGCCATACTCGCCCAGACAGCCGTCGCGCCGGCGGCGCAAGCCACAAGCCCGCGCGCGTCAGTCGTCACGCAGCAGGCTGAAGTCACCGTCGTGGTCGCCACGCTGAACGTTCGCGCCACACCGAGCCTGAGCGGCCAGATCCTTGGCCGGCTGAGCGGCGGCAGCAAGGTCACGCCGCTCGGCAAATCAGCCGACGGGCTGTGGTGGAAGATCACCTACAACGGGGGCGAGGCGTACATCTACGCCGAGTATGCCGTCGCCGGTGGCGCGTACTCGCCTGGCGCGTCCAGCGCAGCATCTGGAAGCGGGACAGCCACAGTCACCTCGGATTTCCTCAACGTGCGCAGCGGGCCGGGCTTGAATAACCCGATCGTCGGCAGGCTGAATGGCGGTCAGACAGTGAATGTGTTGGGGCGGTCTGCCGACGGAGCGTGGCTGAGGATTAACTACAACGGCAGTCAAGCCTTTGTTTTCGCGGCCTACACGACCAGCGGTGGGGCGGCTGCGGCGCCGGCGGCTGCGGCGCCGGCTGCTGCGGCGCCGGCGGCGCCCGCGCGCACCGGCGGCTTTGAGATCGGCGCGCACATCCACGGCACCAATTTCCTGGGGCAGATGCGAGACATCGGCATGAGCTGGGTGAAATATCAGGTAGTCATGCCGGGCGGCGCGCCGGACCTGAGCGGCATCATCAGCGCCGTGCACGGCGCAGGCATGAAGATTCTCGTCGGCGCCGTGGGAGATCGAGGCCGGGCTGCTGATCCAGGCTACCACGAGGAATTCGCCCGCCATCTGGCAGCCATCGCCCAGCAGGGCGCCGACGCCATTGAAGTGTGGAACGAGCCGAATCTGGATCGTGAATACGGCGGCAGCGGCAACGGCCAGGTCAACCCTGAAAACTACGCTAACATGCTGCGCGCGGCCTACGGCGCTATCAAATCCGTCAACCCCAACACTCTCGTCATCAGCGGCGCGCCGGCGCCCACCGGCTATCGCGGCGGTGGATGCGACAATGTCATCTGCGACGATCAACCGTTCCTGCAACGGCTGGCCGCAACTGGCGCAGCCCAATGGATGGACTGCATCGGCGCCCACCACAACGGCAGCCCCAACCCGCCCGACCTGCGCAGCGGCGGCCCCACCGGCGATCACCCCTCCTGGTACTTCTGGGGCACGCTCGACGTGACCTACAACGCGTTTCGCGGTCAGCGCCCAGTGTGCTGGACCGAGCTGGGCTATGTAACCGGCGAGGGGATTGGCCCATTGCCTGGCGGCTTCGCCTGGGGCAGCAACATCACACTGCAAAATCAGGCTGACTGGCTGGCGCGCGCAGCCCAGCTCTCACGAGACAGCGGCAAAGTGCGGTTGATGATTATCTGGAACGCTGACTTCCGGCAGTGGGACGAGGATCCTCAGGCCGGCTACTCCATCTTCCGCCCCAACGGCGAGTGCCGCGCCTGTGGCACACTGCGCGCTGTCATGGGCCGCTGATGTGCGGGATTATCGGGTACATTGGCCCGTGTGAGGCGGCGCCCATCATCCTGGGCGGATTGCGCCGGCTCGAGTATCGGGGCTACGATTCGGCGGGGATTGCCGTTGTGTCCGACGGCGTCATCCACATCCAGCGCGCCGTCGGCAAGCTGTCGAATCTGGAAGCAAAGATCCAGTCGGGAATGGGCAATCCAGCGTCGGCGGTGCAGACCGGCATCGGCCACACACGCTGGGCGACGCATGGCGCGCCCAGCGAGCGCAACGCTCACCCACACGTGAGCGCAGACGGCGGCGTGGCCGTCGTGCACAACGGCATCGTCGAGAATTTCGCCGAACTGCGGCGGGAGCTTGAGGCGGAGGGCGCCGCGTTCCAGAGCGACACAGACACCGAAGTCATCGTTCACCTGGTGGAGCGACACCTGCGCGCCGGGAAGACGCTCGAACAGGCAGCCCACGCGGCGATCGGACAACTGCGCGGCTCGCAGGCCATCGTGCTCATGTCGGCGCGAGAGCCGGGCACGCTGATCGCGGCGCGCATCGGCAACGCCGGCGGCGTGTCGGTCGGCCTGGGCGACGCGGATGGCGAGATGTTTGTCGCATCCGACATCCCCGGCATTCTCGAACACACCCGGCGCATCATCTTCCTGGACAGTCACGAAGTCGCCGTTGTCCGGCCCGGTCAGGCGCAAATCCGCCGGTTGAACGGCGATGTGGTCAGCAAGCCGGTCCAGATCATCCCCTGGGATCCTGTGTCGGCTGAGAAGGGCGAATACCGGCACTTCATGCAGAAGGAGATTCACGAGCAGGCGCGCGCCATCACCGACACCCTGCGCGGACGGGTGGATTTCCAGACCGGCGAAGTCACGCTGGAAAGCCTGGCCCTTTCACCCGATGAGGCCAACCGCCTCCAGCGCCTCTACACGGTCGCCTGCGGCACATCGGCGCACGCTGGGCTGATTGGCAAGTTTCTGATCGAAAGGCTGGCGCGCCTGTCTGTCGAAGTGGACTATGGCTCGGAATTTCGCTACCGCGATCCCATGATCGGCGCAAACTGCGCGGCGCTGGGCATCACCCAATCCGGCGAAACAGCCGACACGCTGGCTGCCATGCAGGAAGCGCGCCAGAAAGGCGCCACCGTTTGGAGCATCGTGAACGCCATTGGCTCGCAGGCGCAGCGCGCATCCGACGGACACATCCTGATGCGCGCCGGCCCGGAAATCGGCGTGGCCAGCACCAAAGCGTTCACCACCTCAGTGGTCGATCAGTTTCTGCTGGCGTGCTATCTGGGCCGGCTGAGGGCCGCCGATTCGGCCCAGCAGCCGGCCGGCGCGCGCGACCTGGCCTGCCTGCCCAACCTCGTCAGCCAGGTGCTGGAGCCAAACCCGTTGTACGACGAACTGGCAAATCGCTTCCACCACTGCGAGCATTTCCTCTACCTGGGTCGCGGCGTCAATTATCCGGTTGCGCTCGAAGGCGCCCTGAAGCTGAAAGAGATCTCGTACATCCACGCCGAAGGGTATCCGGCCGGCGAGATGAAGCACGGCCCGATTGCCCTGATCGACGAGCAGATGCCGGTCGTGTGCATCGCCGTGCAGGACGCGGTGTACGACAAGATGCTCTCGCAGATCGAGCAGGTGAAGGCGCGCGCCGGCGTCGTGATCGCAGTGGCCACAGAAGGCGACACCGTCATCCCGGCCAAAGCCGATTATGTGTTGTGGGTTCCCGAATCGCCGGCCCTGCTCACGCCAGTGCTGACAGCCATCCCGCTGCAACGCCTGGCCTACCACCTGGCCATCCGGCGCGGGTGTGACGTCGATCAGCCGCGCAATCTGGCCAAAAGCGTCACAGTCGAGTGACCTGCGCCTTGAAGATCGTCTGGCTGGCTCCGTTTGCATACGCCCCCAAAGCGACCGTCAGCGCGCGTATGATGCCGATGGCGTCCGCGCTGTGCCGACAGGGACACACTCTCACCGTCCTCGTCCCGCCTTACGACAACCCGGCGGACAGCGGCAGAGTTTGGGAGCGCGATGGCGTGCGCGTCGAGAACATGCGCCTGCCAGGGCTTTCGATCAGCGGCTACACGATGCTCTCGCTGGCCTGGCAAATGGCGCGCCGGGCGCGTCAACTTCGCCCAGACCTGATCCACGTGTTCAAGCCGGTTGGACCTGGCGCGCTGGCGATGTGGCTGTTGCGGCATCGGCTTCCGAACTTTCCAATCGTCGTCGATAACGACGACTGGGAAGGGGCCGGCGGCTGGCTCGATGTCAATCCCTACCCTGCCCTGCAAAAGCGCGCGCTGGCGTGGCAGGAGCGGTGGTGCCTGCGACAGGCGCGCGCCGTCACCTGCGCCAGCCATGCGCTGATGGAACGCACGCGACTGCTGGCCGGCGAAAAGCCGATGGCGCTGCTGCCCAACGGTCCCGACCGGTCTCTGCGCGCGGTGGTTGCGCAGGCCGAATCCCGCCGCGATGAATTGCGAGACGCTTTCGGGTGGCGCAACGCGCGCGTGCTGATCTATGCCGGCACCGTGCCGCTCAACCACGACATGGACATCGCCGTGCGCGCCATCGGCGCAATCCAGGCCGGCATCCCCGGCCTGAAATGGGCCATTATCGCCACCGGCGCCGGCCTGCCATCGCTTCAGGCGGCCATCCGGCGGGCCGGGCTGCACTCACTCACCGAGCATCACGGCTTCATGCCGCATGACCATCTGGTCGAGCGGCTGGTGGCAGCCGACATCGCGCTCTATCCGTACCGCGACAGCAACATCAACCGCGCCAAGTGCTCCGGCAAAGTGATCGACTACATGGCCTGCGGCAAGCCGATGGTGGTGAGTGATGTGGGCATGAACCGCGAGTATCTGGAGCACGGGATCAGCGGCTTGCTGACAGCGCCAGGGGACGCCGAAGCGTTTGCGTCGGCATTGGCGCAACTGGCGCGAGACCCGCTTTGGGCCGGCAGTCTGGGCCGCGCCGCGCAGGCCCGGCTGTGGGAACGATACGGGTGGGATGGCCGGGTGGCGGCGCTGCAAGCGTTCTATCAGGCCGCTCTGTAGCGCGGCGCGGCCGGGGCGACTCAGCGAGTCGCCGATACATCCGGCGCCTGCGCAAGGAGCAGTTGACTGTCCTCGTCAACGTCGGGCGCTGCTTCAGCAGCGGAAATGGGGCCGGCCTCGTCCGCAAGCTGTGGGCGCTCTTCGAGCGGGCGCTCTTCAGGCGGCAGGGGTTCGATCACGATTTCGCCGAACAACGCGTCCTGCCAGGCGCGCACCGCATATCGCTTGAGCAATTCGAGCAGCGCCAGCAGCGTGACGATGACCTCCGAACGGAGATGGACGCCGGACAATAGTTCGCTGAAGGTGACGCGCGGACGGACGGCGATGGCGGATTCGATGCGGGCAATGCAATCGTTCACAGTGAACGGCAATGGGGCTACCACTTCGTCAGCCAGCGGCGGCGGCTTCCATCGGTCGATTACGCGCTGCATCACGCGCGCCAACGTCTCGAGTGTGACGTTGTCAAGCGGCAGTTGCCGGGAACGTGGGCGCGCGACCGGCGGCGGCGAGACCGGCCAGGCGCGCAGGCCGGCTTTCTCCCGTTCGCGCAGCCAGCGCCCCAGCCGCTTGTACACCTGGTATGCGCGCAACTGAGCGACCAGATCGTCCGCATCGCCTTGCTCTTCATCCGGCGTCGCGCTCAGTTGCGGCAACAGCGCCCGGCTCTTGATCACGATCAGGCGGGCCGCAATCGACAGAAAATGGCTGATCGTGGTCGGATCGCGCCGGGGCATCACCGCCATATATGCGATAAACTGGTCCGCCACTCTGGCCAGAGACACGGCTGTAATGTCCAGATGCCGCTCCTCGATCAAGCGCAGCAACACATCGAGCGGCCCTTCGTAGTTTGGCAGACGCAGGGTGAAACCGTCCGGCGCGCGGCCGAGGGCGGGAGCAAGACTGTCCATCATTCGGCCTCCGCTTCGGCGCGCGGATAGAGCACCAGATAGTCAAAGCCGTTCATGCGCACGCTGCGGCGCCATTGATAGTTATCCCAAATGGCGATCAACACATCCTGCGGATAGAACTGCGCGCGAAAGATGACGGCGCCGAACTCGCGGTTTTCGATCATCCTGAGCATGTGTGATGTGTCGAGCTGGCCGTTTTTGGACAGATTGAGCAACTGGGTGGGATTGGTGACGACGCCCTTGCCGGCGTGAAGCGTAATCATGGCCTCTTCGCTCCAGACCGGCCCCGGCGCCTCGCGGGCCAGGCGCGCCAGCTCCCAGCCGGCCTGCACGTCCGCCGGGTCGAGCAGGTGCCCCAACTGGGTGTCGCCAATCACATCGTAATACGGATAGCCCTGCCAGACCGACGCGCCGGAGGGGATGTTCAACATGCGCGCCAGCGTCCCAAACACCCGGCCACTGGTGGGCAGATGCACGTTCAGGGTCGCCTGCGCGAAGAAAACAACTGCAACAAGCAGGGCGAACAACGCACTGCGGGTCGCGGTGCGCGTGGAATGACCGGCGGCGATGGCGTGTTGCGCGCCGGCTGTGTCGCCGCCCCAATGGGCTGCGCGCCACAGCAGGCCGATTGTGCACACACAGGACGCGGCGATGGCCGCCACCAGATAGGTGGGGCCGGCGCCCCACTTGCCGGTGAGCATGCCGATGGCCGCGCCGGCCACAAAATACATCGACCAGATCGTGATCGGTTTCAGCGACCGCGCCCGGATCGCAGCAGCAACGTCCCAGGCCACATACAGCGCGCTGCACACGATTAGCGCGCCCTGGAGGCGAAACCACTGCCCATAGAACAGCCAGGTGCGCTGGATGTCATACTCGTTCACATTCGCCAGCACCACGTTGAGCCAGAACTGGCCCTGTGTGGCCGCGTTGAGGACGATGACAATGCCGGCTGTCGCCAGGGCGCTCGCCAGCAGCGCCTTGAAGCACAGTCTGGGATTGCGAAACAGAAGAAAGCCAAAGCCTGCCGCAAGGGCATCGACAGCTTGCAGTTTGGTGAAGCCGGCCACAATCAACAGCGAGACGCCGGCTGCGACCCAGCGCGGTCGGACGCGCGCCTGGGCCGGGTCGGGGCCGCCGGACAGGCCGATGTCCAGACAGAGAATGCCGGCGAAGGCGAACATCACCATCGGGATGTGCGCGCGCGCCAGCGGGCCGATGTAATAGACATAGTTGGCCGCGAAAAACGCCAGCGCCGCCGCAAGCGGCCC
>Ga0272446_1000899_pt1 | contig 45180 bp, 45 predicted proteins | sample YNPCB0061_FD_194587 | JGI IMG/M metagenome (GOLD analysis project Ga0272446, IMG submission 194587) | Hot spring microbial mat communities from Yellowstone National Park, WY, United States - YNP-CB-006-1 | ecosystem: Environmental > Aquatic > Thermal springs > Hot (42-90C) > Sediment | place...
GCATCTCTATTTGTCAACACAACCTAAGTCGTGTTGACAAAATTAAAATTGAACTCACCGTTATTCTGAACGAAGCGAAGCGCAGTGAAGAATCCAGAAGAGTTGATAATGAAAAGTGAAGAGTTAAGAGTGTGTGCAACTTTCAACGATTCACTCTTAACTCTCAACTGGTTTGGATTCCTTCGCTTCGCTCGGAATGAGCGAATGGAAATCTCCAACAAGTTAATTTAACTCACCCGTTTGCAAATTGATTATGCCCTTGAACTTCGGTGCATTGACCCCTGTAATCTCAACATCAACCGATTCGCCCGTGCTTCCGCCAAAGTTGATGGTGAAGTTGCGCGTCACTTCGCGCTCGCTGTATTGGTCGCCACGTTGGAAGGTCATGAACGCATTGTAAGTGCCTGAAATCGTGCCTGAAATTGGTCGCACATTGCGGAAGCGTCGTCCGCCAACGAATTGTTCAGGCAAGCGACGATCGAGGCGCGTTGGCACGACAACATTGGTGAGCGTCAGCGTGAGGTTGTGGTTAGAAGTGCGAAGCCCGCCACGAATTCTGATGGAGTCAATCGCGGCGCGATAGCGAGGCGCAAGGCTATTGACGGTCAAAAGTGTGTCGCCATTCGCAACGCTCACAGCCGCTTCAACACTGCCACGCAGGGCGGTGAGTTGGTGCGAAATGCGCGGATTGGTGAATTGACCTGAACAGCCACTTTCAACAATCGCAAAGTTGATTTTATCCGCCATCACGCCCCCGGTGATGAAGAATTGTTGCTTGACACCGTTTTTGGAGAAGAAGTATTGATACTCACGCCGCCACGAGCCTGAACGCACAGGATTTTGGAACGAGGCTTCAATGACAACCGTCCAAGTTTGCGTGTTGGGGTCGTAGGTGCGGGTGTAATTGCCGTAGCGTGAAGTGCCAGTTTCGTTGAGCAGAGCCGTGCCGCCGTCTTCATTGGCGAAAAGCGGAGATGAGCGGAAATCGGTCATATCGGAAAGCATGTCGTTTACGCCGCCTGATTCTGTGCCGACTTCGCCCGCAATCACATTCGCCGCATCTTCGGAGGCGAGATTTTCAGCAATTGGACTTACAGCATCGTCGTTCTTACAGCCTGTTGAAAGGAAAAGCGAGCCAATAAGCAGCAGAGAGAAAAGCGAGAAAAGCGATTTACGAGTCATGGTTGTATGTGTTTAAGTTTGATGTTGTTTTCAAAAAGTCTCACGTGAGATTCAACCATTTAGACAATCAGAACGCCCGAAGGTTTAATCGCTTTTTGAATGTGAAGAAAAAATTCAACAAGAGTCCGTTGCAAACGTCAATCAATCCCACTAAATTCGGTGCAAACATTTCTACTGTTTCTAAACGACATCTTCCAATAACTAATCCGAAAGGAGCAACACAATGAGCAAGAAAATTTTGATGTTGGTCGGCGATTACGTCGAAGACTATGAAGTGATGGTGCCATTCCAAACGCTTCAAACGGTTGGCTGTCAAGTGCATGCCGTTTGTCCTGACAAAAAAGCGGGCGATGTGGTACGCACCTCGATTCACGATTTTGAAGGCGACCAAACATACAGCGAAAAGCGCGGACACAACTTCAAACTCAATGCGACTTTTGCCGATGTGAAGCCTGAAAATTACGATGGGCTCTTCATTTGTGGCGGTCGCGCCCCTGAATACATTCGGCTCAATTCCAAAGTGATTGAAATCACGAAACATTTTGCACAACACAACAAGCCGATTGCGTCGGTTTGTCATGGCGTGCAAGTCTTGACAGCGGCAGATGTGGTGAAAGGCAAGCGCGTTTCGGCATACCCGGCATGCGGACCCGAAGTAACGCTCGCAGGAGGCAAGTATGAAAATATCGCGATGGACGCGGCAATCACCGATGGCAATCTTGTGTCATCGCCCGCGTGGCCGTCGCACCCCGCCTTGCTCTCGCAGTTCATGCATCTCTTGGGCATTGAAGTAAAAGTGCGTGAAGAAGTTGCGGCGTAATCTCAACTCATCACAAAGGGGCGGAGCATTCCGCCCTTTGCTTTTTTGTGAAGTCGGAATAAAACCTTTGACGCTCAACCTTTGTTGCTCAATGCGAAACAAGTAAATTCGTGAAGGTTACAAAGGGTTTTCGATTTGTATTTTGCATAACTCAAAAAAACATTTTGAATGAAACGAATTACATTGCTTGGCTCAACAGGTTCGATAGGAAGAAGTTCGCTTGATGTGATTGCGCGATTCCCCGACCAATTCAAAGCCCAATACCTTTCCGCAAACGACAATGTGGAACTGCTTGCTGAACAAGCCAAACGCTTCAAGCCACGTGGCGTGGCGATTGCCAATCAAGAATTAGAGCCAATTCTTCGCGAAAAATTGCGCGGCGAATCGATTGAAATTCTTTCTGGTAAAGAAGCACTTTGCGAGATTGCACGCCGAAGCGATACTGATTTCGTTATCGGCGGAATGGTAGGATTTAGCGGATTGAAACCAACTCTTGAAGCCCTTAAAGCAGGCAAAAATGTGGGATTGGCAAACAAAGAAACGCTGGTTGTCGCAGGTGAAATTGTTACGAATCTTTCAAAAAAGTTTGGCGGAAACTTGCTCCCGATTGATAGCGAACACTCGGCGATTTTTCAGTGCATGGTTGGAGAAAAGCCGGAGCGCATCGGCAAAATCATTCTCACGGCATCAGGCGGTCCATTTCGCACGCTTCCGAAAGAACAATTTGCTGAAATTACGATTGAACGCGCCCTCAATCACCCGAATTGGAAAATGGGCAAGAAAATCACGATTGACTCGGCAACCTTGATGAACAAAGGGCTGGAAGTCATCGAAGCCAAGTGGCTTTTCGGCGTGTCGATTGAGCAAATTGAGGTTATCGTTCACCCACAATCGATTATTCACTCAATGGTGGAGTATTGCGATGGGAGCATCAAGGCGCAACTTGGCACGCCCGATATGAAAATTCCGATTCAATATGCACTCACTTATCCCGATAGATTTGAAGCCGATTATCCGCGCATTGATTGGAAAACCTTATCACGATTGGATTTTGAAACGCCCGACACCGACCGATTCCGATGCCTTGCACTCGCGTTTGAATCTATCAAAGCCGGCGGCTCGTATCCGTGCGTGCTGAACGCGGCAAATGAAGTGGCGGTCGAACTTTTCTTGAACGGTAAAATTCCCTTCTTGAAAATTCCCGAACTCATTGAGCAAGCCTTAGAAGAGCATACGTTCAACGGCGAACTCACAATTGAATCGCTCATTGAAATTGATGCTCAAACCCGACAAGCCGTCTATGAACGCGCCCTGTTGGTGATGAACGACAAAATTTATTCAACTCAACTTTAACACATTTAGCAATGGACATTGGTGGTTTTCTGCAAACGATATTTTACTTCATCGTTGCCATTTTCATTTTGGTAACGGTTCATGAATTTGGGCATTTTGCGGCGGCAAAGCTCTTCAAAATGCGCGTGCTCAAATTTTACATCGGATTTGATTTTTGGAATCTGAAATTGTGGCGCACACAACGCGGAGAAACCGAATACGGCATTGGCGCAATTCCACTCGGCGGCTATGTGCAAATCGCAGGCATGGTCGATGAAAGTATGGACACGGATTTTGCCTCAAAGCCGCCACAGCCTTGGGAGTTTCGCTCAAAGCCCGTCTGGCAACGCCTCATCGTCATTTCTGCTGGCGTGATTATGAACATGGTGCTTGCCGCCGTCATCTTCATCATCATTGCAATGAGTTACGGTGAATCGCGCACGCCAATCGCAACGGGCGTGTATGTGCCAGAAACATCAGTCTTCGCGCAAATCGGTATCAAAACCGGCGATAAAATTGTGGAGGTTAACGGCAAACCCGTCAAGTATTGGGAAGAAGTCTTAGACCCTGAACTCTTTACCAGTGCCGTGCTGACCTACACGGTTGAGCGAAATGGAGAACGCCTAAAACTTGATGCGCCTTCCAATATGCTCACGCGCCTGAACGATGAAAAAGGCGAAACCATGCGCCCGCTGATGCCCGCAATCGTCGGCGAAACGCTGTCAGGAACGCCCGCCGAAAAAACAGGATTGAGACCCGGCGATTTAATTACCAGATTGGACGGCAAAGAAATTCGCGATTGGTCGGAACTTATCGCAACCGTCAGTGCCAGCAAGAACAAAGATATCGAGATTGAATGGCGAACCGCAAACGGCACCGTGCCGAAAGACTTGGACGCTTTGAACCGATTAGCCAAAAACGGCACCGTAAAAACCGCGCGCATTACGCCAAATGATGACGGCAAAATCGGCGTTCAACTGGCGCAAGTCATGAGCCGTGAATATCTTGCGCTCGGTTTCTTTGAAGCCATCGGTGCAGGCTTTGCACAAACAGCAAAAATGACCACGATGACCATCAAAGGCTTTGGCAAACTGATTACGGGTGAAGAAGATTTGCGCAAAAACTTGGGCGGACCTGTCAAAATCGCCAAACTCGCAGGACAAAGTGCTGAACAGGGCGCAGGCAGTTTCTTGCTCTTCTTGGCTGTGCTTTCAATCTCGCTCGCCTTCATCAACATTATGCCGATTCCCGCATTAGACGGCGGACAGTTTGTATTGATTTCACTCGAAGGACTTCTCGGAAAAGAACTTCCGCTCAAAATCAAAATGGCAGTTCAGCAAGCCGGAATGTATGCGCTCTTGGCATTGATGGTGTTCATCATTTACAACGACATTGCCAATCCGTAACACGAGCCTATCACGCAAGCGCAAAGCAGGGGCGAGCAACACTCGCCTTTGTTTTTTCTCGCACTTGAATCCGAATTAGAGTGTATCTTTGCGTGTTCTTCATTAAGCAGTAAAACAAGAAGTAAAATATGTCCGCAAAAGATGTAACCACCTTTCAGAAATGGGCGATGGCGACGGTGTTCGCTGTTTATTTTCTCATCTTCATCGGCGGATTGGTGCGCGTGAGCGGCGCAGGGCTCGGTTGCCCTGACTGGCCTCGTTGTTACGGCTTGTGGATTCCGCCAACAAGTGTCGCCCAACTTCCACCGCAATACGACCCACTGACCTTTAATCCCGTGCTCACTTGGATTGAATACCTGAATCGCTTAGTCGGTGTCATTGTCGGATTTTTCATTCTCATTCTTGCAGGGCTTGCCGTGAAAAATTTTTCAAAGCGGACTCATATCCTTGTGCCGTCGCTTGCCTCGCTTGTCTTGGTGGTGTTTCAAGCATGGCTCGGAAAAATTGTGGTGTCAAGTGAGTTGCACCCATTCATCGTAACGCTTCATTTGGTTATGGCACTTGTAATTGTGAGTCTCTTAATTTATGTGGCAATGCAGGCGCGAGAACTGCATCATCACGAAGTAGAATTGCTCATCAATGACAAGCAAAGCAAGATAGTTTTAGGGCTTTGGGTTGCCGTGATGCTTCAAATTGTGCTGGGCACACAAGTGCGCGAAACGCTCGAGTGGCTCTCTCGTGAATACCCATTGCTCAACGAATTTGATTGGCTTGAACGCGCAAGAGGCATTGGAATCGCGCACAGCATTTACGGAACGCTCTTAACGATTGCAATCGTATGGATTGGGCGTAGACAACTCAAAGAAAATCAACTTTCGCCTTTTCTTTCCGATGTGGTGAAGTTTTCAATAGTAATTGCGCTTGCGCAGATTGGTGTTGGCGGGCTTTTGGTAAAATTAGGCATTCCGCAAGCGGTGCAAGTCTTTCATCAGTGGATGTCAAGTCTGCTCGTCGGATTTGTGATGGCATGGTTTATTGGCTTAAAGGCGGCAGAGAAGCGTGCACACGCAAGAAGTCAAGTTGCTCAACCTTCAACCGTAGAACTTACTGTCTAAAATGAATAAATGGGTTGTAACAGCCGTTGTGGCGGTCATTGGGCTAATTATGATGTCAATGTCGGTGATTCAACTGGCAAATGCGCCCGAAGCCAAGTTGCTCGAGCCATACTTAACCTTGCCTGAATTTGAACTGACTGACCAATTCGGCAAGCCGTTCACGAGAGAGAATTTGAAGGGAAAACTCACGGTAGCGGAGTTCATTTTTACGCGCTGTCCGTCGGCTTGTCCCGTCATGTCGCGTCGCACGGCAGAACTTTATGAACTTTACAAAAACGCGCCGAACGTGCAGTTTATTTCCATCACCGTCGACCCTGACTACGACACCGAAGAAGTCTTGCAACGCTATGCGAAAATGCACGGCGTAACCGATGAACGATGGAAATTCTTGCGCCACCCAAATTTGCAAACGATTGCAACCCTGTGCGAGAAAGGATTTTACATGGCGGCGGAAAAACTGCCGGGCGGACACGCCACCAAACTCGTCGTCATTGATGCCAACGGCATGATTCGCGCTTATTTTGATTACAATGATGTGAACCTCATTGGCTCAATGAAACTCGCATTGCGCCGATTGGCAGAAGAGTTCCCCGAAGTTAAAAGCGTTGCGCAGAGCAAGTGAAAACCGAATTAAATCACAATAACTTAACCGTAGTAGAAGTATGCCAGCATTAGATTTGAAACAAGTCAATGAAAAATCGCTTGCCATTTTGGTCTATGCGATTTCAATCGTCGTCGTTAGCCTTGTGGCGTTTATGCTCTTTTTCCCGCAGGCACTTGCATTGGGCGAGGGCATCAATGTTTCGGTGTTGCCTGCATTTCACGCCTTTTTGAACGGCTCAACGGCGGCACTGCTCATGGTGGGATTCTGGTTCATCAAACAGCGCAAGTTTCAAGCACATAAAACCGTGATGGTGAGCGCGTTTATCTTGTCATCTATTTTTCTCATTTCGTATGTCATTTATCATTCGCAAGCCCCTGTGAGCAAGTTTGGCGGAGAAGGAGCGATTCGCTATGTGTATTTCTTCGTGCTGATAACGCATATCGTTTTGGCGGCAATTATTTTACCGTTTGCGCTTTTTACCATTGCCCGCTCGTGGCGCGGCGAGTTTGAAAAGCATAAGAAAATCGCGCGATGGACGCTCCCGCTCTGGCTTTATGTGGCGGTTACAGGCGTGGTCGTATATTTGATGATGAAACCGTATTACGCGTTTTAATTCCAACAACTAAACTCAACAACAATGGTTGCTACAACACTCACCGAAGACGAAGTCAAAATTGCCGCGAAAATTTTGAACAAAATTCTTGAAACCGAACTTGCGGGCGTGGTTCGCTATACCCATTACTCGCTGATGATTTACGGTTACAATCGCATTCCGATTGTCGATTGGCTTCGCAAGCAAGCCTCTGAATCGCTTACTCACGCGCAACAAGCAGGCGAACTGATTACAGGACTTGGTGAACACCCATCGCTTTCAATCGGACATTTGCTCGAGACGCACAATCACGACATCGGCGCGATTTTACTTGAATCGCTTGAGCATGAACAAGAAGGCTTGAACGCTTATCGCGAACTTTTGGAGCACGTCAAAGATAAATCGGTCGTCTTGGAAGAATATGCACGCCAAATGATTCACGACGAAGAGCTTCACATCATGGAGGTCAACAAAATGCTCCGCAAACCCGGAGACATTGCCGCATTCAAGAACTAAAAGGCAGTCAAAGGGAAGTGGAGCAGACCTCGCTCAAATCATTAAACGCTATTATGCCATGAAAAACCAACTTCTTTTTGGGGCATTTGTTCTTGTGCTGGCTTTGGTCGGCTGTAAGCCAGAAACCTCTGCGAAATTAGAGTCCTTGCCCAGCGGCGTTACATTTTCAGGAAAATTGGACAAAGTGCGCTACGATGCCGCACAAAAAGCCCTGATTGTCAAGGGTGACTTAACAATGGACGACTTCAACGCGCTGACGGCAATGTCGGGCGATTATGAGTATCGCAAAGCCGTCGACCGCTTATTTGAATGGACAAATCGGGAGGAATCTGCTAACAAGGGATACTTGCGTATGCTCGTTGACCCTGCCGTCATGCAAATCGCAAAGCAGATGAAACAGAACTTTTTAAGCGGCAGAACAGAAGCGATGATTGAGATATTCCCTGAAAAGTCGCGCAACGCCGTTGCCGCTGTGCTGAACGAGGAGGTTCGCTTCGCGCTGATTATCGGCGGCTTGAAGCCCGAAGAACTTGCCGAAGCCCAAAAGAAATCTGCCCAAGTGAGCCGCTTCGGTCGTGATGCCATTTGCGTGGTGGTCAATCCCAAAAATATGATTGATGAACTACGGCTTTCGCAAGTTGGGGAAATTTTTTCAGGGCAAATTACCAACTGGGGAGCCGTAGGTGGAAAGCCCATGAACATTCGCCTTCTGCTCCCGCACATCCAAGATGGACGGCGCGATTTCCTCGAAGATACACTTGGCATTAAACTCTCTGATAAAGCCGAAGCCACCGTAACCGAAGCACAACTTTTGGAAATCATCTCGAAGGATTCATCAGCGATTGGCTTTGTGAGCATGGCAAGTGCGAAACCCTTTTTGAACATCAAAGAACCAGATACAACAAAGTTCAAGGTGTTGGGAATCCGTCCCAATGAACAAGGTGCAAAAGCCGTGCGCCCGTATCAAGCCTTTGTGGCGCAATCCAAGTATCCGCTCACGGTCGATATTTACTCGTTTTTCCGGACGAACTTGGGCAACTTTCCGCCGATTTTTTCTGCCTATATGCACGCGAGCCAAAAAGAAACGGACGGACAATTTGTGCTCAATGCAATGGGATTAGTGCCAACGCGCGTGCAAATTCAACTGACAGAGTGAGATATGCCGATGCGCACAAGCATAGCGGTTGTATTGTTATCTGTTATTGCAATAAACTGCGCCCTTGAAAAAGGAGAGACAACAACCGCAGGAAAGTTAAACATCGTCTCTGATGAAAGCATTGCGCCGATTTTGAATCTTCAAACAAAAGAGTTTATGCGAATCTGGCAAGGAGCAGAGTTAACCAACGAAGCCGATTTAACCCGCAGAGCCGTCGAGCGATTCGTCAACAAAGAAACACGCTTTATTGTGATGTCGCGAACGCTCAATGCCGACGAATTAGCCGCCATCAAAGAAGCCGATTTAAGTTATGTGCATAAGCCGATTGCCTACGACGCGATGTGTTTTATCGTTAATCCAAAAAATCCTATCACCAAACTGAAAACGGAGCAACTGCGCGAGATTCTGACCGGGCGGATAAAGAATTGGGAGCAGGTGGGCGGAAAAAATCAACCCATTCAACTCTTCCTTATGAGCCGCAACGATGGACAACGCGAGTTCCTAAAAGATTCACTGCTTCGCGCTGACGATTTCCCAAGCGATGCCTATCCATGCTCCACTGCTACGCAAATGAAAGAGTTCGTGCGGAAATTTGAGGGAGCATTGGGCTACACAGGCATGGCGCATGTGCGAGAGTATCTCAATCCCGCAACCCGCGATTCATCGACCTACAAAGTCTTATCTATCGCACCCGAAAACGATTCCCTCTATTATCTGCCCATGCAGGAGCACGTCTATAAGCATCGCTATCCGTTGGTGAATACCGTCTATTATCTTTACTCAAAAGCCGATAAGTTGCCGTTGGGATTTGCGGCATTTCTCTCAAAAGAAGGGCAGAAGATATTTCAGCGAAACGGCGCAGTGCCGTTTGAGCCACCGATGTGGGTGATAAATTTCAAACAAGATTAACTCGACTGCTCCGACAATGAGTTTTCGCAATAAAATTGTGGTGCTTCTGATTGTCGCAGTTATCGTGTCGGCAATCTTCCCGATTTTTTCGCTCTATCAGTTAAATAATTTTGATAAAGACTTTAAGGTCTATGTCGGTGAGCGCGTCAATGAATATGTCAATACCAGCGAAATGAATAAAAGTTTGATTCGCTACGATAGCAACTTGTGGAAATATGTGGCATCGGGAAATTCAAACTGGCTGAAAGATGCCCAAGAGGCAAAACGCACCTTAGAGCGCAATATCTCTGAACTCTTGCAAGTCGCCGAAGGAAATATCGAACTCACCAGCACGGTTCAACATATTCAATCGATGCAAGAAGAATACTTCCGAAAAGCCGAAGTCATTGCGCAATCCAAAGGCACGATTGATGAAAAAGCCTCTAAACTGACGCGCGAATACAATGAAATTTTAGTAAAAGTGTTTAATGAAACCAATCGCCTGAACGAATTAAAACAAAATAACTTACGCAAAGCCTCTGTGAGCGTGCGTGAACAAGTTAATGAACTTCGTGAAGTCGGGTTAATACTTGCAGTTATTTTTTTACCAATCCTTATTATCGTTGGCGTGATTATCTATGTAACAACGGCGGCACCGATTGAGAAACTCACTAAAATTATTAAGAGCGTCAGCGAAAATGATTTCAAGGATATGAGTGCCGTGGTGAGGGGGTCAGAAGAATTTATTGAGAAACGCAAGAGCAATGATGAAATCTCACGACTGGCGCGTGCATTGCGCAACTTCGGTCAGCAAATTGAAGACAAGACAAAAGAATTAGAGCGGCTGATTATCACCGATGAAAAAACAAAACTCTTCAACTTTCGGCATTTCAAATCTGAATTACAGTCGGAAATTGCGCGTGCTAAACGCTTCAACGAATCGGTCTCGCTGATTATGATTGATGCCGATAAGTTCAAGCATTACAACGACACGAACGGACATGTTTTAGGCGATGAAGCCCTGATTAAAATGGCACGATTGATGAAAAGTATGTGCCGAGAAACCGATAAACCCGCACGGTTCGGCGGAGAAGAATTTGCGATTCTGCTCCCAAAAACCGGAAAAGAAGAAGCGGTGATCTTTGCGGAGCGTATCCGCAAGGCGATTGAAGAGGCGGTATTTGTCAATCAAGAAAAACAGCCCGGCGGCAACTTCACGGCAAGTCTGGGGGTTGCGACTTATCCCGAAGATTGCACCGATGCCGAAACGCTCGTCAATGCGGCGGATAAAGCCCTCTACAAAGCCAAAGAAAAAGGACGTAATCGCGTGGAAGCCGCACCATCTAAATTCTTTTAATGAAACATCTTAAAAATGAACGTTACTTGTTTTGATGCGCACACTTTCGAGAAAGATTTTTTGCTCAAGGCGGCGGCAGGAAAGCACGAGATTCGCTTTTTGAAACTGCAACTGACTGTTGAGACGGTCGACCTTGCACAAGGCGCAGATGTCTTGCTCCTCTTTGTCAACGATGAAGGCTCGGCTCCCATTCTGGAAAAACTCCACACCTTTGGAATTCGATACATCGCCCTGCGCTCTGCGGGATACAACCACATCGATTTGGTCAAAGCCAAAGAATTGGGCATTCGCGTCGCGAACGTGCCCGCCTATTCGCCTTACGCCGTTGCGGAGCATACCGTCGCCCTGATGCTCGCACTCAATCGCAAACTCACGAAAGCCCATAACCGAATCCGCGAATCAAATTTCTCGCTGACAGGGCTTGTCGGATTTGATATGAACGGCAAAACCGCAGGCATTATCGGCACAGGGAAAATTGGCGCAATCGTGGCAAAAATTCTGCACGGTTTCGGCTGTAACTTGCTTGGATACGACCTTTATCCAAACCCATCGCTGACGGAGCATTACGGATTAAACTATGTGGATATGCCGACGCTACTCAAAGAAAGTGATATTATCACACTGCATACGCCGCTTCTTGAAAGCACCAAATACCTTATCAATGAGCAAGCCGTTGAGATGATGAAACAAGGCGTGATGCTCATTAACACCAGTCGTGGCGGATTGGTGAAAACAAGTGCGGTTTTGGCAGGGCTGAAATCGGGCAAGGTCGGCTACTTCGGCATTGATGTCTATGAAGAAGAAAAAGGACTCTTTTTTTATGACCGTTCAAACCAAATTTTGCAAGACGAAATTTTAGCCCAACTGATGGTGCTCCCAAATGTGCTCATCACCAGCCACCAAGCCTTTTTGACCGATACCGCCTTGCGCAATATCGCCGAAACAACCTTTGAGAGCATCAACTGCTGGGCAGAAGGAAAGGAAAGTCCAAATGAACTGACCTTTAATATCGAAACGTCCAAAGTCCTGAAATAAAATCGCTTAAAAGTTGAAATTTGAGTTCACGATAGCACGGCGATTTCTGTTCCCACACAAAGAAAAGGCGCATCGACCAACCTTTATCAGCGCAATCGCAACAGGCGGAATTGCACTCGGAACGGCGGCACTCATTCTCACACTCTCGATTGTTCAAGGATTCAGCGACGAGATTAGAAACAAAATTATCGGGTTCGGCTCACACATTCACTTGGTTAAAGTTGGTGGCGATTTTGTGAAATATGATTCTGTTATTGCAATAAAAACAAAACAAACTCAAAATGTGGCATCGCTTTCCCCATTCCTACAAAAAGACGTGATTCTAAAATCCGCAAACGGAGCATCGCTGCTTGAACCTTCATTGCTCAAAGCCGTTGAGCCACAGACCGACAACTCCTTTATTCGCGACAGAATCACTGCGGGAGCATACTTTCCTGATTCATTGAAAGCAACTCTGCCATTGCTTTTGGGTAAGAAATTGGCGCAAAAACTGGCACTCAAAGTCGGTGATAAACTGCTTGTAATTGCCACCACAAAATCATTTGCCGAAGAGGAAGCCCGTTCCGAGAGGAACGCCAAAAGTCTGCTCAAATCCATGCGCGTTGAAACAGCAACCGTTGTAGGCATTTATGAAACAGGACTTTCACAAGGCTTTGATGATGCGATTGCCTTTACTACACTTTTATCAGCGCAAACTTTTTTAGATATGCCTGAAATGATTAGCGGCTACGAAATCACCGTCAAAGAGATTGACTTTGTAGGCGAAACTGCAAGAGAGTTAGATGCAATCATCGGGTTTCCAATGCAAGCGCGAACCATTTATCAAATTTATCAAAACATCTTTGTGTGGCTTCGCTTTCAAGAAAACATCATTCCGCTGTTGCTCATCAGCGTTACGATTGTGGCGGCGTTCAATGTCATTTCAACTTTGCTCATCATCGTGTTGGAGAAGGGCAGAGAAATCGGGGTGGTGATGTCGTTTGGCGCGAGTGGCAAGCAAATTAAAACGATTTTTATCGCTCAATCGCTCTTAATGGCGTTGGTCGGAATTGCTATCGGGAACGGGCTTGCGTTCTTGCTCGCGATAGCGGAGAAGTCGCTTCATTTGATTTCACTGCCCGAAGAAACTTACTTCATCAGCAATGTGGCGATTGCAATGAAGCCGATAAACTATGTGGCGATTTCAAGTTTCACGGTGTTGGTGTGCTGGCTTGCGTCTCTGATTCCATCAAGCGTTGCGGCGAAATTAAATCCCGTTCAAGCGATACGACGATGAAAAATTCTGTTATTGGAATAAAAATTTTTATTTCAAAAAGGTTCATCTTTGCTAAGAGCAGTGTAAAAAGTATCAACATCATCACGAGCATTAGCATTGCGGGACTTGTGATTGGCGTTACGGTGATATGCGTGGTGCTGTCGGTGTTGAATGGATTTCGCGGAATTGTAACGGGGCTATTTCTCACGATTGACAGCAATGTGCAACTGATTGCCAAAGAAGGTCAAACGATTGAAGTTACAGAACAAATGCTCAATACGTTGCGAAGCCTGCCCGAAGTGGCTTCGGCGGAGCGGTTCATTGAAGGCAAAGTGTTGATGGCGGCAAAAGAAAAAAGCAGTGTTGTGGTGATGAAAGCGATTGAGCAAAGTGCTATCAAACAACTGGCAGGCTATATGGATATCCGGCGCAGATTCGGAGACTATGACCTTGCGATTGGCGGTGGTGTGGCAAATCGTCTCGGTGCGATGTATCAAAATGAAATTGTCATCATTAGCGCAAAGATGATTGATGAAGGGCTTGAAGCATTACAAAATCCGCTCATGAAAGCGCGACCCGATTTGCCTGTCATGCGCGTTGAAAATTTTTTTCGCACGCACCGCGTCTATGACGATGTGTATGTGCTGGCAACGCTCAACGCCGGAAAGCGCGTGTTTGATTATGCTGAAAACGAAGTAACAGGGATTGATATTCGCCCAAAAAAAGACATCTTCGGAAAGCCCTTATCTGACGAGGCGTTGCAAGCGGCGGTGGAAAAATGGCTTAAAGAAAATGGATTGGAAAACTCGTTTCAACTGGTGCGGCTTGAAGATAAATTCGGCGATTTGTTTCGCGTGATGAAAATGGAAAAGTGGGGAAGTTTTGCCGCGCTGATGCTTATCATCATTGTCGCATCACTCTCGCTGATTGGCTCACTAACCATGACGGCGATTGAAAAACGGCGCGACCTGTATTTTCTTCGTTGTATCGGATTAACCGCCAAAGATGTGCAACACATTTTTCTCATCGAGGGCGCGCTCATTGGTGTCATCGGCGTTGTCAGCGGACTGGCATTGGGCTACCTGATTGCCTTTCTCCAACAACAATACGGACTTGTAAAATTGCCTTACGGAAACGCCTTTATTGTCAAAGCCTATCCTGTCGTGATTGAAGCGTGGGACTTTGTGTGGACGGCAGTGCTGGCGTTTTTCATCACCCTTTTAGCAAGCCTTTATCCTGCACAACGGGCGGCGAAACTTTCTGAAAAACTCGCCCTAAATCGTGAATAAGTGTGAGGCGGATTTTGTAATTTCGCCTGCATCAAGAAGACGCTAAAAATGGAACACAATCAGCACATCTATCAAGAGAAACTCAAAAAAAGTACAACGGCTTCCAAGCGGCTTTTTCTTTCCACCTTAGTTACAACGGGGATTTTTTTAGTTGAACTTGTTGGAGGCTGGATAAGCGGAAGTCTTGCCTTGCTTGCCGATGCAGGACATATGTTTACCGATGTTTTGGCGTTGCTTGTGAGTTCTCTTGCTATATGGCTTGCCTCAAAGCCGGCTACGAAAAGTCGCACCTACGGATTTTACCGCATTGAAATTCTTGCCGCATTGCTTAACGGAACCTTCCTCTGTCTCATTGCCGCATTCATTTGTTACGAAGCCATTATGCGTTTTGGCATACCAAAAGATATTCATACGGATGAAATGATGCTATTTGGCGGCATTGGTTTATTGGCTAATGTGATTAGTGCAGGACTCTTGCATCGTTCAAAAGAAAGTAGCATCAACGTGAAAGCCGCTTACTTGCATGTGCTTTCCGACTTGATGGGTTCAGTTGGCGTTTTGGTAGCGGCAGGATTGATTGCCTTGACGGGCTGGCAAGCCTTTGATTCCATTGTCAGCCTGTTCATCGCCGGATTGATTGTACGCGGTGGGTGGAATGTGGTAACCGAATCGATCGATGTGCTTCTGGAAAGCGTGCCACGCGATTTGGATATTGTCTGTATTGAAAAAGAACTTCGTGCGCACGAACATGTCGTTGACTTGCACGACCTTCACATTTGGGCAATTACATCAGGCGTTAATGCACTCAGTTGCCACATCGTTGTTGATGAATATGATTGCAGTCAAAGCCTTATCCTCAGCATCAATAAACTGCTCAAAGAACGCTTCAATATTGACCACGTAACGATTCAACTTGAAGACGGTCATGTTCACAAACATATTGCACACCATCACACTGCTTTGAGTGAAAGGAAAAACGATGATCATCATCACGCCCATCACCATTAAATTGTTTTTCACAAGTGAACTTTTATATTTGCCAACACAAAACTTTTTTGAGATAAAAATCCACAATGCACAAGATTGACCCAACAACTATTCCAATTTTTGAAGGAATCTCGCAAGAAGAGTACGAGCAAATTATCAAGTACGCCTTTGTAAAAGGGTTTGAGCCGAATTATGTCTTGTTTCGCGAGAATTTGATTGTTGGTCAAATTATGTATGTGATTTTATCAGGCAAAGTTGAGTTGTCAAAGAAAAATGCGGCAGGTGAAGACGAAGTGTTCATGACGCTGGGACCGGGTGCATTGCTCGGCGAAATGTCGCTCTTTGAACAGCAAAAACGCTCTGCTTCTGCTGTTGTGAAGGAATACTCAGAACTGCTCGTCATGCCGAAGTATAACTTCGACCGTATGTTGCAGAGTCGCCCAACAGAAGCGATTAAAATCCTGCTCAACTTCATCAAGATTCTTTCACAGCGATTGCGCGAAACAACCAACCGCATGATGAAATCCAAAGGCGAGCACGATGCCTCATCTGTGGCTGCGCCCGTTCCGCCTCCGACAGCAACGCCGGCTACTACATCGCCGATGCAACTTTCGCCTGAAAAATTAGCCATCCGAGACGGTGCTCAAAAAGGCAATGAACTTTATGTGCTCAGCCTCGAAGAACTTCAAAACCCCAATCTTTATCAGATATTAGAACAAAAACGTCAGCAAGGACTCATTACCGACAGTTCCTCACGGCTTCTTATGATTCGCGACCTTGTCAATTATTACCTGCAACTTCCGATGGAAGAGCTTCAACTCAAAGTGCGAGAAATGGAACTGCGATTCCGCAACAAACCACGTCTCTAACTGCACCACCAATACAAAACGTTCACACGGCGTTTCATTGTTCGATGCTCTAAATTCACTTCAATCAAACATTCAAAAGAACAATGACGGCTCAAACCAGTTCCACACATACACCGACCAATCCAAGCCAAGTACGCCGACATAAACTCACCTTGCTGTTCCATAATCAACCCGATAAAAGCGTGGTGCTTGAAGTCGATGAAGGCACTTCAATCCTTCACGCGTGTATGGAAAACGCCATTCACCTGCAACATAACTGCGGCGGCGTGTGCGCTTGCTCAACTTGTCATGTGATTATCAAAAAGGGAATGGAAAACCTGCCTGAAATGACCGAAGAAGAAGAAGAGCAGTTAGATGAAGCCGTAGGACTCACACTTTCTTCGCGATTAGGCTGTCAATCAAAAATCTATGGCGATGTTACCGTGTTGATTCCCGACCAATCCATTTACTTAGGACACTGACGATTCAAACAAGGGGAGTGGCGTTGGATTCTTCAGCCGATACAGTGCTTGAATAACCCGCTGATTCGCTTTGGGAAAAGCGAACTGTTCCAATTCGTCTAATTTGACCCAACGAATCTCTTGGCTACTTTTCGGCGAAGCCTCTCCGCTTACATACCGACATAAAAACGCATGAAGCGTGATTTTGAAGTGCGTATAAGTGTGCTTAACCATCGCAATGCACTCGCCGACTTCAACCTGCAATCCTGTTTCTTCTTCTACTTCACGCTTGCAACAGTCTGCAAGGCTTTCGTGCGGCTCTCGTTTTCCGCCCGGAAATTCCCACAGATTTCCTAACAATCCCTCTGATGGACGCAACGCAATTAAAACCTTATCCTCGCGCTGAACAATCCCAATCGCAATTTCTTTGTGCGGGAGTTTGGGCTTTGGGGATTTGAACGGATATAATGAAACTTCTTGTCGCTGAAATGCGGCGCAGTCTTGATTCAGAGGACAAGCGGAGCATTGTGGCTGTTTAGGGGTGCAAAGTGTTGCGCCAAGTTCCATCAAGGCTTCGTTAAATTCACCGGCTCTGCCTTTGGGCAGGTTGAGTGTGGCTAATGCTTCGATTTTGGACTTCGTTGTCTGTTGGCGAATATCCTCTTGAATGGCATACAGGCGTGCGAAAACGCGGAGCACGTTTCCGTCCACTGCCGCGCAATCTTCGCCAAATGCAAGGCTTGCAACGCTTGCCGATGTATATGCTCCGAACCCTTTGAGTGTTTGTAAGTCGTTGCGTGTTTGCGGAAGCATGCCATTATGCTCCCGAAGAATGGTTTGCGCGGCGTGTTGAAGGTTGCGAGCTCGAGCATAATAGCCAAGCCCTTCCCAGCACTTCATTAAGTCATCAGTATTGGCTTCCGCTAATGCGGTGATAGTAGGGAATTTTTCTACAAAGCGGTGATAGTAGGGAATAACCGTTGCGACTTGGGTTTGTTGAAGCATGACCTCTGAAATCCAAATATGATATGGATTTTTGGTCTTGCGCCAAGGTAAATCTCGCTTATTTTTTGAGAACCATTCAAGTAAATTTTCAACAGAAACTTTTTTGTAAGTCATTATATTATCGCTTCTTAAATCAATTCGCTTCCTTTTCTTGTTAAATCTTTTCTAAGTAAAGTTCAAGCGATTTTTGTTCTGCGGGCGTAGTTCGAATGACCTCAAAAGTTTCATTTTCTACGCGTTTAATCCACAGCGAGAGAACGGCAAGTTCAGCGACATCGGCTCTATCAATCACGCCTGAAATCGTATCGCCTTTGCCGGTTTGCAGTTGGTATTTGAACGGTTCACCGTCTTTTAAGCCGCCCGGACGAATGATAGTGTAAGTAAATCCATCTTTGCCGTAGATGCTCCGCAAGTGATTTTCGGAGCGCAGTTTTTGAGAAAGCACGCCACCGAATAAATTAAGCGGGTGAAACGGTTTTGTAACGGCAATAGAACTCACCAGAATAAATTTCTTGACCTCATTTTCGCGTGCGATATTCACAAGGCGGATAATGCCGTCGCCGTCAACTTGCACGGGCGAGGCATCGCCAAAGAGTTCGCTTGCGCCAATCGTGCAGATAATTGCGCTGCACCCCGAAACCGCACTGCGAATTGCCGACGCATTCTGAATTTTGCCAAGTGAAACTTCAAGGTTTCTGAACTCTGCCAATTTATCGGCTTTGCGAGCAAAGGCTCGCACGTCAATGCCGTAATGTTGCAAGCGACGAATCACCCACAACCCTGTGCGCCCCGATGCTCCGACTACTAAAACTTTTCCTTCAAACTTCTTCATACTCCCGCAGTGATAAGGTTACGAGAAAATAGTGAATAGTGAATAGAATAAATAACGGATACATCTACAATAATATGTAGGAACGCCACCGTCCAAATATCACGATAAAGAAAATAAATCAATGCCCAACTAATAGCCAATCCAAATTGTAACGGCATAAAAAAGGCTTTATAGACCATCTTTTCGGGGTTCGTAGTAAGATGCGGCGGAAATTCGTTCATCCAAAACGCGCTATGAATGAACCCACTAAACGCCATAAAAATCAAAAGACCGCCTAAAAATAAAAACGGTTTTTTATCTGTATATTTTGCCATCCAAGATTCACCGAACTTAAAGCAAGCAATAAAAATAAAAGTCTCACAAATTCCATTTCCTAATCCAAAAACCAGCATAGAAATATAGTCTAATGGTCTTCCGAGTGTTTCAGTGGAATTTTTGTAGATGAATGCATTAAAAATCACGAGAAGTAGGGAAGTGAAGACTAATAAAATTCGCTTCCAATCTCTTTCCTGTTTTTTTTGAGGAAAGAGTTCTTCGCCTAAAAAGAGAATGGCACAAAGAACCCCAACTGCCCAATAAAGCATGACGTAGATTCCTGTTCCCATAATGCGATGCGTTTTTAGTTGTTTTGAGAAAAATTAGGTTTGTAAATCCAATCTGCGATAAAGATATTCGTATCCCCGTATCGTTTGCTATTACGATTTGAGGAGAAAATAATTTTCTTGCCATCTCTCGTAAATACAGGGAATCCATCAAATTCAGGGCAAAAAGTAACACGAATCAGCCTTGTAGGGTTTTCGGAATCGATTAAATGAATGTCAAAATTTCTCCCTCTTTGAGTATCGGCGACATTTGTAGAAAAAGCAATTGTGCGGTTATCGGGATAGAAAAACGGCGCAAAGTTTGCCTTTCCGTTGAAGGTGAGTTGTCTGCGATTGCTCCCGTCGGCATTCATGACGAAAAGTTCCATCTTGTTTGGGCGCACTAATCCTTCGCGAAGGAGCGATATGTAGGATTCGGCTTCGATAGAATCGGGAGATGATGCGCGAAAAACGATTTTTTTGCCGTCCCATGAGTAAAATGCTCCGCCATCGTAGCCTAAATGGTTCGTCAGTCGTTTTTGATTGCTCCCATCTAAATTCATTTCGTAAAGTTCCAAGTCTCCGTCACGCACAGAGGTGAAAATAATTTTATCGCCTTTTGGGGAAACAGTGGCTTCGGCATCGTAGCCGTCGGTGGTGGTAATGCGCCGCAAGTTGCTCCCATCTGCATTTGCGAGAAAAATATCATAGCCTTTGTAGAGTGCCCATGTGTAACCTTTTGCCATGCTCGGTGGTGGCGGACAAGCCGTATCGGCTAAATGCGTGGAAGCATAGAGAATCGTTTTTCCATCGGGCAAAAAGTAGGAGCAGGTCGTGCGCCCTTTGCCTGTGCTTACAAGCCGTTTTCCTGAACCGTCCAAGTTCATGATGTAAATTTGGTCGCAATCGCCATTGCCTTTACGGGATTGAAAAATAATCTGCGTTTCATCAAACGAGAGATAGGCTTCGGCATTTTCGCCTTCAAAGGTAAGTTGTTTTACATTGGCTAAAAATCGCTCTTCGCCTTTGTAGAGCAGGGTTTGAGCGTTAAATCCGGTTGAATCATATTCCTGTGAGTAAAGCGGCGTGAAGGTAAATGTTAGGACGATGAATGTTTTTAAGAACTTCATTTTTTGATAGTTAAGTAATGTTATTTCGCTTGCTCTTCAGCGTGATAAGAACTGCGCACTAACGGTCCAGACTCTACATTTCGGAATCCCATTTCTAATCCTACGCGGCGATAATGTTCAAATTCTTCTAATGGCACATAGCGGGCAATCGGCAGATGCGCTTTTGTGGGTTGAAGGTATTGCCCAATGCTCATGATGTCGCAATGAACGGCACGCAAATCCTTCATCACTTCTAAAACTTCTTCGGGCGTTTCACCTAAGCCAACCATGATGCCTGACTTTGTGATAAGGTTAAAATGCTCCTTTGCTCTTCGGAGCAGGTCAAGCGTGCGTTGATACTTGGCTTGTGGGCGCACGAGACGGTAAAGGCGTGGCACGGTCTCGGTGTTGTGGTTCATAATGTCAGGATGCTCCCGAAAAACCGTATCCATTGCGTCGGTATCGCCTTGAAAATCGGGAATCAGCACTTCAATTTTCGTGGTGGGGTGCTGTTTGCGGATTTCGCGAATCGTTTCCGCCCAAATGCTTGCGCCGCCGTCGCGAAGTTCATCACGATTGACACTCGTGATAACGGTATGCCGAAGGTTCATGAGTTTGACCATCTCGCCCACTCGCTTGGGTTCGGCTAAATCAAGTTCGGTGGGGCGACCGGTTTTCACGGCACAAAATCCGCATGAGCGCGTGCAAGTATCGCCCAAAATCATAATCGTAGCCGTTCCCGAAGCCCAACACTCGCCGATGTTCGGACAGCGCGCCTCTTCACAAACCGTGTGCAATTTGTAAGTATCTACAAGTGATTTCAGCCGAGAATAGCCGTCGCCGGTGGGCAGTTTGACGCGAAGCCAATCCGGACGCGGGAGACGCGGTGCAGGGGAATCTATGATGTTCAAGGAATCTACTTTAATCATGTCGCGAAAATCTTTTTGCAATTTTAGAGAGAAACGATGGAAATGTCAAGCAAATTTCAAAATAAACAAAATAGGGGACTATCAAGTCCCCTCAATGAAGAAAAAATGTTTGGTTGATTAGAAGTTGTATCCAACGGTCATCTTGAAGAAGGAATCATTGTCTTTGGTGAAGTCGGTGCCGCCTGCAAAGCGCAGATACATTTTGCCGCTCTTTTCAATGAACTGAACATACGGTCCGAGCCACTGATAGACATCTTCGGATTTTTCAACATTGGAGCCGCCGGTGTTGATGAGGTGCTCGTAGTGCGCACCAAAAGAGAAGAACTTGCCCAGTTTGATGCCGGAATTTACCCAGTAATGCAAGTAGCTGAGCGTTGTGCCGCCAGCAGGGGCTAAATTGCGAAGGGGCAAGTAATAGCCTGCGTAAATCTGTCCTTCAAGAGTTGGGCTTTGAAGGTTAATGGTGAGATTCGGGACAAGCCCATCACCTAAAACGCCTTCTCCCACAGCACCCCTTGAAAGCAGAGAGCCATTCACAATCCCAATTTGTGGGTTAATAGCTAAAATGTCGGTGGGACGAAAGTTCAAACCAACCCCGAATTCCGTCCAGTTGCCTCAGCCACCACCAGTGCCGCCCGACCAAAAAATGCCGTAAAACGAAAGGTCGACGGTATTTCCGAGTTTGTAAGTCCCTGCCGCCATTGGCGCAAAGCCAAAGAACTGGTCTGATGTCAGCGAAATTGACATCGCAAAATTTTCATCACTTCCACTACTGCTTTGAGCGCGAAGCGACGATGGGTTGCTCATCATGAGCAAAAGGCAAATTGCCGTGAGAAAGAGCGCGAGTGTTTTTGATGCTGTTTTCATGTGCATTGACAGAGTTTATTTAGTTAACGTTGTTGAACTTTTCATTTTAACTATTAAGGTGAAAATACTAAAAATAATTAAAAGTTTAATTTTTTGCTCGTTTTTAACTTAAAAAGTAAAAAAATCAGTTTGAAAGTTAAAATTTGAATAAGGAAGCTTCGGGAGAGCGTTACTGAATTTTGAGAGAATGTAAGATTTGATGCGGAATCAAACGATAATTGAGGAAGGTAGGGGATAAGTGATTAAGTGTTTTGAAGCAAGGCGGCAAGTGCGAGCACAATGACGGAAAACACGCCTTCGTCTTCCGCCATTGCACTTTAAGACTGCATTGATGGCAATGGTGATGACTTCGGTTCTTTTTGAGTTTGTTGTTGCGTGTGTTGTTTTTCCAAGAAAGCCAAAATTGCCATTGCCTCATTGAGGTCTTCAAGACTAACAAGCCCAAGATAATCCGTGCCGTTGAACACTGCAACAAGGCGTTCTCCGCGTTCTGTCATGAGTGCGTAAACTTCGCCCAGTGGGCGGTCGGCTTGAACGGTCAGAAAATCACGACGCATCACTTCGGTAACTTGTGGGTCGTGCGAATATGTAGCTAACGCATTGAACACATCGCGACGAGTCACAGTACCAACGAGTTGATTGTTTTCAATGACCGCAAAATCAGGTTGATAGCTTGTCAATAGGTAATCAATAACACGACTAACACGGTCATTGACATTAAGCGAAAGGGCATAGCGGTTGTAAGTATCTCCAATACGTCGCCGGCGAAGCACGGCTTGCGACGATGCCTGTACAGTTTCACGCTCCGCACCGAAAAAGACAAAAACCGCAATCAGAATTAAGATGAAATTACCGTTAAGGATTCCTAAAATGCCAAGACCAATCGCCGCAAACTGTCCAATTGTTGCCGCAACAGCGGTTGCCGTTGAAAAACTCATGAACATTGCAAGGAACGCACGCAACACTCTGCCGCCGTCAAGTGGAAATGCAGGAATCATATTGAACACTGCCAGTGAAATGTTGGCGGCAAAAAGCCACAATATCATTACCTCAAACGAAGGGCGAGAGAGAATTTCGCCAATAGACCCACGTGCATCAAGCAAAGTCGCTTGCATTGTAGCCCCTGTGATAAGAAAAAGCAACAACGCAATCAGCACATTAACAGACGGACCGGCAATGGCAATGATTAGCTCATGCAGAGGCTTATCAGGATTTCTCGTAATCATTGCAATGCCCCCCAAAGGCGTTAGCACAATCTCACGAACCGGAATGCCAAAGTGTTGGGCGACAAGGCTGTGTCCCAGCTCATGCAGAGTAACGCACGTGAAAAGCAGAAGCATTAGGCTTATCCCAAACAATGCTCCGTAAAGAGGATTTTCAGGCACATGACCAGCCCATTGCACAGCCCCTAAAATGAGAATCAGAAAAAATGTGGCGTGAATTTTTATGTCAATTCCGCTAATACTTGTGATTCGAAATGACCAGCCCATATTGATAAAGTTTAGGTTTCATTCTACAGTTACCGAAACAAGGGGACTTGTTGGTTAAGCATTTTCAAGCACATGCTTGAACTTTTCCAAAGTGGACTTTCGCTGTTCCAAGTTTACGGCACCGAGTTCCTCCCAGTGCCGAAGCCCTTTGCCTGTTGAGATAATGTCTAATGCTTGCGTTTTAATGTCAGGTTGGAGTTGATTAGAATCTGACTGCAAGGCGGCAAGTGCGAGCACAATGACGGAGAACACGCCTTCGTCTTCTGCCATTGATTTGAGCTCATCTAACACTTGCTTTGTGGCTTGAACTACGCTCGCACCGTCGGCAAGCGCAACTTCGAAAATCGCCTTTGCGGCAGAGGCGGCATCATTTTCAAAAATTCCATCGCCCCAAATTCCCATAGATTCTGTTCGGTTTGAGTTATTAGAGAACGGTATTTTCGTTGTAAGATTCTAATGTCTTGCAGAGTGTCTGTAGGAAAAATCCTGCAAGCGAGCCATCGATAATGCGGTGGTCGTAAGAGAGCGAAAGATAAGTCATAGAGCGAATGGTAATCACGTCAGAGCCATCATCAAGCGTTTTTACAACCGGACGTTTGACAATCGCACCTGTGCCTAAAATTGCAACTTGTGGCTGATTGATAATCGGCGCACCAAAAAGATTACCGCTTGTTCCATAGTTGGTGAGCGTAAATGTGCCGCCTTGAATGTCATCGGGCAAGAGTTTCTTCGTGCGGGCGCGTGATGCCAAGTCTTGAATCGCACGCGCAAGTCCGACAAGGTTCATTTCATCAGCGTTTTTAATAACAGGCACAATCAATCCGCCTTCGCCGCGTTCTCCAAGCGCGACCGCAACACCAAAGTTGATGTATTTTTTAATGATGATTTTATCGCCATCAACTGACGCATTCAGCATCGGAAATTGCTTCAAGGCTTTAATCGTCGCCTCAACAAAGAACGGCGTGTAGGTGAGTTTCACACCATTAGTCGCTTCAAATGTGCTTTTCTTTTTCTTCACGAGATTCACTAATCCAGTAACATCGGCTTCAGAAACCGAAGTAACATGCGCCGACGTTTGCTTTGAGCGAACCATGTGTTCGGCGATGAGTTTGCGCATGTTGTCCATTTGCACCACTTCGGAGCGAGCGGCATCATAAACGACGGGGTGATGTGCCGGTGCAGGCTTGGGTGCAGGGGGCGGCGTGCTTTCAATTTTGCCCGTTGGTGCAACCGTTGTAGTGGAGACGGACGGTGCTTTACTGCGATTCTGAATGTAGTTCAATAAATCGGCTTTGGTGACGCGCCCGTCCAGTCCCGTTCCTTTTACTCGTGCCAGTTCGTCCATTGAAATGCCTTCTGCACGAGCAATGTTGAGCACAACAGGCGTGTAGAAGCGTCCCGGTTCAGCGACACTTTGGGCAACTTCAACTTGTGCGACTGCCGTAGTCGGCGCGCCATTTTTTTCCGATACCGTCGTCAACATCGGCGAAGGACTTGACGCAATTTCTGCTTTTGGTTCAGTCGGCAGAGAACGTGCAGGCTCGGCACTTGCCGCTACATCGGTTTCAACAATCGCTATCACTTTGCCAACAGGCACCACATCGCCCTCGTTAAACAAAATTTCAGATAAAACTCCTGCAACATTTGAAGGCACTTCGGCATCGACCTTATCCGTTGCGATGCTCAGTATGTTTTCATCTTTCGCGACAGGATCGCCAACCTTCTTCAACCATTTCAAAATCGTGCCTTCCATAATGCTTTCGCCCATTTTGGGCATAACAATCTCAAATTTTGCCATTTTTTTGAATACTTAAAGTTTGCTGAAATCGGTGTTGAGTAGATTTTGTTCACTCAATATAAAAAAAAGGTGCGGGAGAAACGAAATAAATTCATTAAGATTGTTTAGCGTTTGTATCCTCATCAGATAAATCAGTGATGGCAAAAATTATCTCAATCGGGACAGCCGTTCCGCCTTTTGTTGCAACACAAGACGATGCAAAAACTTTTGCGACAAACCTTTACGGCGAAGCCTACAAGGGCAATTTAGAGAGGCTCATCAGCATTTTTGAAAACACTTTGATAAAAAAACGTCATTTCTGCGTGCCGGTGGAGTGGTTTGCCTCTGAAAAGTCGTTTGAGGAAAAAAATAACCTGTATCTCGAAAACGCACTAAAACTTTCGGAGCAGGCGATAGAGGCGTGTTTGCAGAAGGCGCAAGTTTCCATCTCGGACATTGATTACCTTATGTTTGTTTCAACAACCGGACTGGCAACGCCAACGATTGATGCTCGGCTCATCGACAAACTGCCGTTCCGAAAAACCGTGCGCCGACTGCCACTGTGGGGACTCGGGTGTGCCGGCGGAGCAGCGTCGCTTTCTTGGGCAAAGACCATCGCGGGAGCAGACACCAATGCCAACATCTTAATTGTCGTAACCGAACTCTGTGGACTCACCTTTGTTCGAAGCGACCGCTCCAAAGCGGCGTTAGTTTCATCGGCACTCTTTGCTGACGGCTCTGCCGCTATCTTGGTTCAAGGCAATCGTGTAAAATCCATCGCACCGCACGCGCTCCCAACCATTTTAGATTCGCAAACTTCAACGATGCCTCACTCGCTTGACGTGATGGGCTGGCGATTTAATGAGCGCGGATTCAATGTAGTTCTCTCCCAAAACGTGCCTGATATTGTTCAACACTTTTTGAAAGAAGAAACTTGTAAGTTCTTACAAAAAAAGAATCTAAATTTCAAAACTATCAAACATTTTATCACTCATCCGGGGGGCGCAAAGGTGTTAGAAGCCTATAAAACCGCCTTTGAATTAGGCGATGAGCAGTTACAATTTGCCTATAAAATTTTAAGCGAATACGGAAATATGTCTGCGGTAACCGTGCTATTTATCTTGAAAGAATTTATGGAAAATTTGAGCGCAATCCGTGAGCGCGAACTTGGATTACTTGCCGCACTCGGTCCCGGTTTTTCGGCTGAACTGCTATTGCTTGAATGGGGGAGAGAATGATTGGATTTTGGCTGATGCTCCTAATTTTAGCCGCGCAACGCATCATAGAACTCTTCATCTCCAAGCGAAATGAAGCGTGGTTGAAAGCACAAGGCGGATATGAAGTCGGAGCGGAGCATTACAAGTATATGGTTCTTCTGCACGCCACTTGGTTTGTCGCCATGATTGCGGAGCATTACCTTCGAAGCACAGGATTAAGTCCAATGTGGCAGGTGTGGCTTGTGGTGATTATTCTTGCGCAGGTTGGGCGATATGCCGTCATCACGACACTGGGAAAGTTTTGGAACACACGAATTATTGTACTGCCACATGCGCCGCTTGTCAAAAACGGGCTATATCGCGTTGTAAAGCACCCAAACTACTGGATAGTAGGCACGGAAATCGCCGTGTTCCCGCTTTTGTATGAACTTTACATAACTTCACTTCTCTATACCATTCTCAATGCCATTATGCTAACCGTGAGAATTAGAGTAGAGGAGAACGCTCTGGCTGAAAAAGACCATGCTTACACTCGCATATAGTCTGTTTTGGGTAAATTTTCTCTACGGAATTGCAGTAAAATTCAAGCTATTGCATAATAAAAAGTTCAAATTTTTACATCATGCAATTTACTTTTTGGTGATGCTAACGCTTTTTATTTCAATAGGTTTTGAATTTTATTATCAAAAGTTTTTAAGTGCAAGCATCTTGATTTTTTTGTTTGTAGTGCTACTTCTAATGACACAATTTTCGGGCAAAAGTCCGAACCATTGGAAGTATGCAATTCTGTGCAATCTTATTTACACAACCGCTTTTATTTACCTTAGCTATGGATCTTTTTGAAGCGATTAAATCGCGGCGCACGACCAACGGTCATTTTTTAGATAAACCGCTCTCCGATGAGCATATCAAGATTTTGCTTGAATCCGCAAGTTATGCTCCGAGCCATTTTAATTCACAACCTTGGCGATTTGTGTTGATTCGCGACAAAGCGAGGCGGGAGCATCTGGGGAGAATCGCTGGACGTTCTATGCGGGAAGTCATGGCAAAAGGGAACTTTTGGAAACGCTACCTCAAATACTTCCGATTTAGCAAAGAAGAAACGGAACAATCGGGCGATGGCATTCACATTGATAATATGCCTGCGGTCTTAAAACCGTTTATCAAATACCTATTTTCTGAAAAAGGCGGCGAAATGATGAATAAACTTAAAGTTCCTTATATTTTAGCAATAGACTCCAAAAAGTTAGTCTCGCGCGCTCCGCTCATTTTAGGCGTGCTTCTGACCAAAGAGGAATACAAAAAAGATGAACATTCGGGCATGTATTCGCTTTTGGCACTTGGTATGGCGATTGAAAATATATGGCTTTCGGCAACAGCACTTGGGATTGGCGTGCAGTTTATCTCGCTCCCGATGGAAGCGGGCGGAGCATATTGGCAAGAGTGCATCAACATGGTCAATCCACCTGACAACTACGAACTTATCGCACTATTTCGCTTTGGCTATATTGACCCAAACGCCAAACGTCCGACGATTGACTGGTCAAGCACTCAACGCAAACCTGTTTCAGAATTTTGCTACGAAGAAACCTTTGGGAATAAGTGGATTCCGAAGATATAACTTTTACTTTACATAATTTACCTTATACAACAAATGCGGAGGTTCTATGAAATACCAAACAACTCGAATTTTCGCGTGCTTGCTGCTGTCCGTCTTGTTGTCTGTTTTACCGACCAACGTTTTTTCACAAGACATTGATGACGAAGACGATGAAGATGCTGACATCTACACCGAACGCTTCCGAAACGCAAATGGTATCGCCGGCTCATTCGGACTAACGACCACAAGTTTTGTGATTTCAGGCAGTTTCGTGCGATTACTAACGCCCGATTGGATTGCGTTTGCATCACTTGCGATGACTTCGGGAAAAGACCCGAAGGAAATTGAACAGTTTGACTTTTTTGGTCGGAGTATCATTACCGATAGCGAAACAGGCGAACTAAAGAAAAATAGTCTGTTTTTAATCCCCATTACTGTTGGCGCACAGCGGCGACTGTTTCGCGAAGTCATCAACAGTTCGTTTCGTCCTTTTATCGAAGCCGGGATCGGACCGACACTTGGCTATGTGTATCCATACACCGATGGCTTTTTTAGCGGCGGGTATATGAAATTAGGGCTGAATGGGTTTATTGGCGCGGGAGCATATTTCGGGTCTAATCCCTTTTCGTTGCAAGGGTTGACGGTTCGTTACCAAGTAGATACCTTTGCCAGTAGCGTCGAGCTGCTCCCAAATCGCTTTCGCAACTCATTTCAGGGCATCTCGCTGAGTCTGATTTTCGGAACATTTTTCAATTAGCCTTTCGCAAGGCGCAGATACATGCCACATCTACAATGTCGCTGGGTTTTGCACCACGCGAAAGGTCGTTCATCGGCTTGGCAAGACCTTGAATAATCGGACCGAGTGCGGTTGCTCCGCCCAGCCGCTCGGTGATTTTATAGGCGATATTTCCTGCATCTAAATTTGGAAAAATATACACATTTGCCTTCCCTGCTACTTGACTTCCCTTCGCTTTTCGCTCGCCAACACTTGGCACAAATGCCGCATCAAATTGCAACTCGCCATCAATTTTGAGGTCAGGGCGTTTGGCGCGTGCGATTTCTGTGGCTTGAACAACCTTCTCAACCGCACTATGCTTCGCACTGCCTTTTGTTGAGAAAGAAAGCATAGCCACAATCGGCTCTTCTTCGGTGAGCGTGCGGTGTGATTCTGCGCTGGTAATAGCAATGTCGGCAAGTTCTTCGGCAGTTGGATAAGGCACAACGCCACAATCGGCAAAAGTAAAGACTCTATCGGGAGCAGTTGGGTGATTTTCGGGAAATGCCATCAAAAAGTAACTGGATACAAGCGAAGTTTTGGACTGCTCTACTCCGATAATTTGAATGCCTGCACGAAGCACATCAGCCGTAGCAGAAACTGCTCCCGCCACGCACCCATCGGCTTCACCACGCCGAACCATCATCGCGGCAAAAAAGAGCGGATTCTCCATTGCTTTCTTGGCATCATCGTAACTTGCTCCCTTTGCCTTTCGCAAGGTGTAATACTCACTCACATATTCCGAAAGTCTCTCATAACGCAAGTGGTCTATGATGCGTAATTTTGTGCTTGGGAATGCTAAATCGAGCGATTGAAATATCGGTCTAATGCTATCGGTATTACCGATTAAAATCGGCTTCATTAAATCTTCCTGAACAATCTCATGAACGGCTTTTATCGTACGTTCATCATTGGATTCAGGAAAAATAATCGTGGCTTTTTTAGCCTTTGCTTTAAGCCTTATTTGCTTAATGACTTTGTGCATTAAAATTTTTTAAGTTTCAATTTTTTAATAAGTTAAATAAATTCGGTTTTTCTGCTTTTAACCAAGAAAAATACCAAACTGACGCTACCCTAATGACGCTTAACTCAAAGCGTTTTTCAACCATTTGATTCAATTTTTCTTTGAGTTTTTCATAATAGCGTTGTGAAAAATTGCGACGAAATGGCGGCGCGTCTGATGAATTTGGCTCATACAATTCTTCTTCTGAAAGTTCAGATTGAATTTGCTTATCAATCGCCAAAACTTGTTGGCTCAATACATAACTTTCTAATGACCAGTTGAAGGCTTCTTCGGTGATGTTGTCAATGATAAAGATGCTCCCGTTTTCGAGATAGGTGGTTTCTCGTGGGAGCATAAACTTTTGAGGATAAATGGTTTCCCAACGAGCGTGCAATCCTTTCTGTCCTGTGAGTTGTCCGTCATAATTTTCGGTGGCATGAAGTGGCACATTAGCATCGGCGACATAATGCCCTAAATTTGCGGCGAAGTATAAAATTTTTTCGCGGTTCTGCTCCCGAAATGCGTTGGTGAGGCTATCGGCAAAGGCGGCAATGCGCCACGGCACAAGTCCATTTTCTTTCAGCCGCTCATAGCCGAATTTCTCAACGGCTTTTTCATAATCTCTCGGAAGTTGTTCAAAAGGATAGGCACCGTAGCGGTCTAAATCAATGTAGTGTTGCGGAGCTTCGTTGGGGTCTATGCGTCGGCGTTCATCGGCTTCAACCGAGCGGTCGACAAGTTCTTGAACATTTGCGCGAAAGAACTCTGCCACGGGCGAAGGCATAAGATAGACGGCTTGGCGATGTATTTGCCGATGTGCCCAAAATCCCCAAGTTGATTCACAATGCGGGCAAAGTGAAAAATAGAGCAACCAGAACGATAAAATCATAGTCAATCATTTTGATTTAAAGTTTTGTAAGTTAAGCAAATTTTTAATTGAATCAACGATGCAACTGCCCTATTCATCGGAACTTTGGTATAACGCTCCGTTGAACTTAGAAGCCACTTTATTCTGCGGACAAGCGTTCCGCTGGCAAAAACTCACTGAACACACGTTTCAAGGCGTTGTGTATGGTGAAATCGTGCGCCTAACTGAAGTGCATCAAGGTCAGATTTTGATTGAATCCACTGCTTGGCGTATCAATCATCAAAGTCTCTCTGATTTTACGCGCCATTACTTGGGTTTAGAAGATAGCCTTGACGACTTATTCCCGCCATTGTTTATCAAAAACTATCCGCACCTTTATCACGGAGCATTGCCTTATTTTGGATTGCGCCTGCTCCGCCAAGAGCCGTTTGAAACGCTGATTTCCTTTATGTGTGCGCAAGGTATTGGAGTTTCTCTTATTCGGAGACAGGTTCTACTTTTATCTCAAAATTTTGGAAAATTTATTGCAATAACAGAATATAAATTTCCTACTCCTAATGCACTTGCTCATGCCGATTTATCCCAATTAGCCCAATGCACCAACAACAACTTAATTCGCGCTCGGAACATTCAACAGGTTGCACAAGCCGTCACTCGTGGCAATTTAGACTTATCTTCTCTTTCTGCTCCCAACAGCAATTTTGAAACAGCGCGTGCTACGCTGCTCCGCTATTCAGGAATTGGCGATAAAATCGCGGATTGTGTTTGCCTTTTTGGATTAGGGCATCGCTCGGCGTTTCCGATTGATACGCACGTGCGGCAGTATTTGAGCGCGTGGTTTGGACTTTCTACGAAAACGGCTTCGCTCTCGTCAAAAGAGTATCAACGATTAGCAAACGAAGCGCGTGGTATTTTGGGAGACACTCATGCTGGACTTGCAGGGCAACTACTTTTTCACTACTGGCGCAAAGAGGTCAAACACATGAAAGCGTTTTAATTGAATAAAATAACAAAGGGCGACCGTAAGCCGCCCGATGTTTTAATGTGTGAGACGAATGTGTGAGTTATTCTCCTTTTTCGGTCCTTTTTCAACGCGCTTCAACCACTTTTTCGCTCTCTTCTCTTGCTTTCATCAGTTGGGCGATTCGGCTTTCTCTTCCGTTCACGCGATAGTCGAGGTAGTCAGCAAGAGCGGAAACTTCATCGTCTTTGCCTGCCAACTGTGGCATATAGGCACGATAGGGTGAATCGGATTTATAGTCGTGCAGGGTTTTCATCAAGTTTGCAATGGATTCGTTGCTCCGTCCTTTGAGATACTTTTTCATGGCGCGATAGCCTGTTTCCGTGTGGCACGCAAGGCACTGACCGCGAAACATGGCTTCACCTTTGGCTAAAATGACTTCGGGCGTTTGCGCATCGCCTTCCACGCGGCGCGTCCAATGTGATTTCGTGAGATAACCATCTTGATTGAGTTGTGCCACGCTCGCTTGACGAATTCCGTTGGAATACATGTGGCGAGCGATGGAATACGGCTTTCTCAATGTTTCACGCGCATATTCCGAACTGCCGGTGGCAACAGCGGCTAAAAGTAGCACTGCAACGCCATGCCCAAAGGAAAAATCTTCGGGAGCACGGCGCACGAAGAAATACACCACGCCGACAATCGTTGCTGTTGTCATCACCACGACCAACGCAATCCGCGTTACCTGCGTAAATGCGCCGCTTCCAATTGTTGAAATGCCAAGTTGGAGCAACTGGCGATTGACTTCAGGCACGCTTGCCAAATACCACGCAAAGAAAAACGGCATTAACACGAAGGACGGAATCAGCCACTTTGAGCTCCACGTAATCATTTCGGCTTTGGTTTGCGGGTCATCATTCATTCGGCTGTATGAAAGCAACGCCCAAATGCCTGCCAGCGAAATACACACAAGGATTCTCAAAAAGAGGCTTGGGAAATAGGTTGGATTGAAAAAGGCTTGCCAAAACCGACTGGCTTCTGCTCCCGTGCCTGCCACTTCAATCCATGCGTCGCCGGGCGTAAGCATAAAGGTTAGAATGCCGTTAATAATTACGAGCGTTAAGAATGATGCTACCGCATAGAGCCACCCGACTTGATTGTGCAGTTTGTTCGGAATTTTTCCCCAAGTGTAGTAATACACTGCCGCCGCCGTTAGCTCAATGATGAAGAACACCCATTCCATTGCCCAACCAAAAACAAAGTTGTGAATGAGGGTGCTTGTGGATTCAGGATTTGCTAATCCAATCGCGAACCAAATTCCAACGCCCGACACGGCACCGAACACGCCGGTAACAATCAAGAAAAATTTTGAGTGCTTTCGGAGCATCGGAAACCAATCCTCTCGTCCGTCTTTAAGGGCTTTATGCTCCGCAAGGGCGAGATAGAGCCCACCCCCAACAGCAAATTGAGAGATGAGCGTGTGAAATATCGCAATAATTCCGATAACCCAACCGCTTCCGATTATCGGCACGTCCCAAACTGGATAGTTCATAATTTACTCCTCCTTTAAGTCTTTTATTTTTAAAATGTTAAAGCACCATATAACCCCAAATTGTCGTTATCACAAAAACGCCGAGCGCAAAAAGCCCAAAGTAAGTCGCATTGCGGGCGCGTCGTCCTTTTTCATGTTTGCCATCATAAAGCGGAATCAGCGTCCATAAAATTAGCCCTAATGTAAAAATGGTAATTCCGAGTCCTTCGCCTAATGCTCCGGGGAAGAGATTTCCCATGATTTTCAGCACTTGGAACGCACTCATGAAATACCATTCAGGGTGAATGCCTGTGGGAGCAGGTTTCAGCGGGTCGGCGACTTCCCCTAAATCCCAAGGAAAGAGCGAGGCGAAGAGTGCCATCACATTGAGCGCAATCAGCCACATAGCTAAATCTTGCATCAGGAAGTTCGGGAAAAAGGGAATGGATTTTTGCTCGCTTTTTGGCTTTTCGGCTTCGCTCGGAAGTGTTGCATTCCCATGCTTTTGAACCAGCCACAAGTGGAAGACGAGAATCGGCAAGAAGAGCGCGGGCATTACAACCACATGGAGCGCGAAGAATCGCTGAACGGTCAGTTCGCCGACTTCCAATCCGCCACGAAAGAGGTTTGTCATTGGCTCACCAATAATTGGGAGCGCATTGGGAATTTCCAGCCCAACTTTCGTTGCAAAGTAGGCGAGGTCGTCCATCGGGAGCAGGTATCCGCTAAATCCGAAGAGAAGCGTAATGATAAGCAGGAGCATACCACTCCACCAGCCGAACTCGCGTGGCGCACGATAGGCTTTCATAAAATACGCCGAGAACATGTGAATAAAGACCGATGCCACCATCAAGTTCGCCGACCACGAATGCGCCGAGCGAATCAGCCACCCGAAGTGAATTTCGTAGGTGATTTGTCGGACAGATTCGTAGGCATCAGGTCCGGGACGATAATACACCAAGAGCAACACGCCTGTAAAGGCTTGCACAATGAAGAAGAAGAGCGAAATACCGCCCCAGTAATACCAAAACGAGTGCTTATGAACGGGCACAGTTTTTTTCTTCGCAAATTTGAGTATTTCTTCTAATCCCAAACGCGAATCTACCCACCCGTAAAGCGATGCGATTATCTTTGCCATACTTCTTTACAAAATTGGTTTTTTCAGAGAATTAGACTTTTGACACAATCACGGCTCCGTCTTGAACCTTGACATTAAAGGCTTTTAGCCCTTTTGGAGGTGGACCAGAGACTGCCGCGCCTGTTTTAATATCATACACGCCGCCATGACAGGCGCAATAAATCCGATTTTCTTCGGCTTGATACTGAACAGTGCAAGCAAGGTGCGTACAAACGGCTTCCATTGCCGACCATGTGTCGTCTTTATGATGAATCAGCATGGCGGGCTTTGCGCCGAACTTGAACATCATTGCCGCGCCCGGCTCTAACTTTGCCGCATCAGGCAGAGAGACTTCCGAAACTTTTGTCGCTTCCATACTGCGCTCAATCGGCGAGGCAAGGTATCGATAAACAGGATAGCCGATTGCGCCTGCGTAGCATAATCCAACCCCACCAAAAAGGACTTTGGCGAATGTGCGCCGCGACATCAAATCGCCCGCGTCGGTATCTGCGCCATTTGTATGTGTAATCGTTTTATTGGCATTCATTTTGTCATCTCCTTTGTAGATTCAGTTGCAAACGAAGGATTCAATTTTAATTCCGCTTCATCTTTGGAGCGCATCACGACTGATAAAAGCCAGCCGATTATGCCCAACCCGACCACGAACAGCACAAGGAAAATCGCCACAACGGACCAGTTTGTAACGACATTTCTCTCCCACACATCAAAGCCTTTGATGAGGAGCGTTATATCGCGGATTCCATCGCGGTAAATCACCATTGTGAGCATGGAAAGCAATACGCCGACGGCTCCGCCCCACGATAAGAGAAGCGACGGTTTTCGCGCTATCGCAATCGCTGAAAGTGCAATCAAGACCGCCGTAATTGCTATCCACCCGTAACCCGTGAGCAGATAAAGCGATTGCGACGTGAGTTGTGCTTTCACCGCGTCAGGCTGTGCAAGGAAAACCCAATATGCCGCACCGAGTTGAAGCACAAAGAAAACAGCGGCAATTTTTCCGCCTAATTGATTCAGGTAAGCTCCGACCGTTTCGCTTGCTTTTGATGTGGTTGAGAGCCACACCATCCATATTCCTGCAACGGCAAATCCGCCCGTGAGCATCATTATCCAGCGAGGCGTTGTGGTCGGGTCGCTCATCGGCAAGAGCGTTCCGAGTGCGGAGTTTTCATAGAGCGATTGCCAATCTTCAGGGCGAAGCAAGAGCGTGAAGTTGGTCGAGTAGATTCGCGCAATCAATCCAATCAAGAGCCAAGAGCCAATCGCAAGATGCCACGCGCTTTGGTTTGCTTCTGTGCGTTCGGCGACTTTGTAAAGAAGCCAATAAGCAAGCATTAATATTGCAATAACAGAAATCCACCACAACCCAATTAAAACACTGCTCGTGTAGAGGGCTTGACCGTAAAGCACCTGCGTAAAAAGCAGCGGCGGCACACCAAGATTGATGACATATGTCATCACAATCGGCAAGCGTCGCGCCATCAAACTTGCCGACTGATTCAACGCTAACGCCGCGCCCTGCCTCATGCCGAAATAATTAAGGACTGCGACAATCAGCAATCCCCCAATTAAAATTTCCAACGCAACGAAATGCAGTCCGAGCGTTACGACATTTAATATCTTGAAGAGCCAAACAGGTGCAGGTAACGGAATGGGGTCTGGGACAGGAAAAGGATAACTCATACTACTACTCCTTCAAAAATTGTTAATACAACTGGTTACAACTTTCTTGAATCATGGCTGATTCAAAAAACGCTACAAATTTTGCACACTTTCCTCGCCGCTCAAAACATTTTTTCTCACTTTCATCGCTTTTTTTGAAAGCCATAACCTCTTTACTTTTCAGATTTTACAGGTTAAATCGTCCATATCAACCGCCATCTGTAAAAAGCGAAGGGAACTTTTCTCACTTGACCAGCATCATTTTTCGCGTCTCTACAAACTCGCCAGCTTACAAGCAATAAAAATAAACGCCTGATAAGAGCGAGAGCACGTCGGTGCGCAGCGTGTAGGCGTGCGTTCCCGCAGGCACTGTTGCGCTCACAAGCGTTGCCACTTTTCTGCTCAACATATCAAAGACTTCCAAGCGCACCGCACTTACAAACGGCAGGTTGGACTTCCGACCAACGATTTGCGTTTTGTTTGTAGGCGACGATAAGGCAGGTGTTTAAGGTGTTGGAAGATTTACGTGCTTAAACGTTGTTTGAATGAGAAGAGTTTTTATATTTGCAGTGCTTCAAGTTTGACTTCGCAGCAGTAACTCTCAAGTTGCTAACTCGCACTTATTGATTAACAACTCATTGTTCGTTCTCACTTTAAGTTTTCTTTTTAATTTTGCACAACAATTTTACACAACGACACCATTTGTTTTCTTTACGGCGTTGATGAACTTCTACTCCATTGAGTTGCTCCAAAAAAATTCTGATTTAATTCATCACATTTAACTATACCAGTGCTTCATTGAACGCACTTGCATTTTGATTCAGCATTTCATTTTTAATTTAGCCTCACCAACACTAATCACTTACAGCAATGACAAACGCAAATGCAACCACCGCCACCCCGAACAATGGTCAAGGTTTAAGTTTGGATATCAACATCTTGCAGAAGAAGAAGGTAACAGAGCTTGCCGCGATTGCCAAAGAAATGGGCATTCACACGAGCGGACTGCGCAAAGACGAACTCATTTACAAAATTATTGAAACGCAGGCGCAAAAAATTGAATCTGCACCAGAAGGGACTACGCCCGGCATGATTGTCAATAGCGGCGTGCTTCAGACGATTCAAGACGGCTATGGCTTCTTGCGCTCGGCGAACTACAACTACCTTTCCTCGCCTGATGACATTTATGTCTCGCCCTCGCAAATCAAGCGGTTCAATATGAAGACAGGTGACACGGTTTCCGGGCAAGTGCGTGCGCCGAAAGAAGGCGAGCGATTCTTCGCGCTTCTGAAAATTGAAACCATCAATGGCGTTACGCCTGAAGAGCTCAAAGACCGTGTTCCATTTGATAACCTCACCCCGCTCTATCCACAACAGCGTTTGAAATTAGAGACCACACCCAACGAATACTCCACGCGCGTTTTAGATATTTTCGCACCCATTGGCAAAGGTCAGCGCGGCTTAATTGTGGCACAGCCGAAAACGGGCAAAACCATCTTGCTTCAAAAAATCGCCAACGCTATCGCTAAAAACCACCCCGAAGTGTATCTTATTGTTCTGCTCATTGATGAACGCCCCGAAGAAGTTACCGACATGGAGCGCAATGTTCAGGCAGAAGTCATTTCTTCAACTTTTGACGAAGAGCCAGAACGCCACGTGCAAGTCGCCGATATGGTGCTTGAAAAAGCCAAACGATTGGTCGAAGTCAAGCGCGATGTGGTGATTCTTTTGGATTCTATTACGCGCCTTGCCCGCGCCCACAACACCGTGATTCCACACTCCGGAAAAATTCTTTCGGGCGGGATTGATTCCAATGCACTTCACAAGCCGAAACGCTTTTTCGGCGCGGCTCGCAACGTGGAAGAAGGCGGCTCGCTCACCATCATTGCTACGGCACTCGTCGACACCGGCTCGCGTATGGACGATGTCATTTTCGAAGAGTTCAAAGGCACAGGCAATATGGAACTCGTGCTTGACCGCCGACTGGCTGAACGCCGCATCTTCCCTGCCATCGACATTCTTCGCTCTGGCACGCGCAAAGAAGAACTCCTTGTCTCACAAGAAGAACTTTCAAGAATGTGGCTGTTGAGAAAATATCTGGCAGATAAGACTCCGATTGAAGGCATGGAGTTTATCTTGGAAAAAATGGAAGGCACAAAGTCCAACAAAGAATTTTTCAAAATGATGAACGCTTAAAGCGTCTTTTACTAATGTTTCAACTCACATTTTAACAGTTACATTTATGTTGAAGCGCATTGACCACGTCGCCATCGCTGTGAAAAATCTTGATGAATCACTCGCCCTCTTCAAAACCTTGATTGCCGATGGCGTGGCGAAAGTAACGATTGAAGATGTGCCTGCGCAAAAAGTGCGCGTCGCATTCATTCACATCGGCGACACGAAAATCGAGTTTCTTGAAGCCACCTCGCCCGATAGCACCGTTGCCAAGTTCATTGAAAAACGCGGCGAAGGTTTACATCATCTCGCGCTTGAAACCACCGACATTCACGAAGAAGTCAAAGCCGTTGCTTCACGCGGATTCGGCATTCTCAACGAACCGCGACTGGGTGCCGAAGACAAACTCGTCAGTTTCATTGACCCCAAAACCGCCAATCGCGTGTTAGTAGAACTTGTTGGAGAAAAGAAGTAAGTCAGCACACTTTCCCCCGTTTCTTCCTCTTTAACTTCCCTTTCCCAATACTTTTTCATACCCTATAAAAACCCTATATCGATTTCCTTGCATTGCCTTTCGGCTCCGCCTACCTTTGAATCGTGCTTCAACACAAAGTTTCAACACGAAGAACATTTCCATTCAAGCACATTCAAGCACTTTTCTCTGCTGTTTTTCAAAGGGGCTTTACCACGTAAACCTTTCGCAAACTATTGCAGTGTAAGTTTCTTAAAACCAACGGCGACTCTACGCGATTCCGCCCATTGAGAATGAGAGCAACCAGCGACACGGGTTCAGCCGTCATTCGCTATGTTCGCAATGATTCGCTTCCGACTCCCGCGCAAGTTGGACTATCAGGCGTTTCAGGCAGAGCCGTGCGATATTGGGATATTGACGCATCAGTAGGCATTACTGCCGACATTGCCTTCAAATACGACGCGAGCGACTTCCCTTTCACCTACAACGAAAGCGCGATGGAGTGCTACCATTGGACAGGCTCATTTTGGGAGCGGAAAACCAAAGACAGTCAAGACCTCGTCAATGATACGATTCGCATTACAGGCGTGAGTTCCTTCTCACCGTTCCTGCTCACAACCACCGAAGACGCGCCGCTTCCCGTCTCGCTGACAACCTTCACGGGCATTTCCACCAACGAGGGCGTGAAACTGGCGTGGGAAACCGCAACCGAACAAGACAATCTTGGCTTTGAAATTCGACGCACACATGACGGCGTTACGGAAGTCATCGCCCACTATCACAACACACCCGCCCTTCGCGGACGCGGCACCACGCTTGAACCTACTCAATACGCCTACACCGACGCTCGCACCGAACAAGGCAAAACCTATCGCTATGTGCTTCGCTCGTTTGACCTCGACGGCACAATTCACGAATACAGCGATAAAGCCATTGAAGTCCACGTGACCGAAGCCTTGAAGCCGACGGAGTTCGCACTCGCGCAGAACTTCCCGAATCCGTTTAATCCCTCAACGGTCATTCAATATCAACTTCCTGAACCTGCGACTGTGAAATTGGAACTCTACGACATCACCGGGCGCAAAGTCGCAACGCTTGTCAACGCTTGGCAAAACGCGGGCTATTACTCCTTCAATCTGAACGGCTCTGCCTACAACCTCGCAAGTGGCGTGTATTTCTACCGCTTGACTGCGGGCGGGTTTATCGCTACGAAAAAAATGGTGCTTGTGAAATAAAGAGACTTCACAAGTTTTGTTCTTTCTTAGTTGGTCGCTTGGTAGAACGGACGCTGACGCGAAACGCTGATGCGTCCGTTTATTTTTTGAGCTCGGCAAGGCTCGCTTTTCTTCATGCTCGGCAAGGCTCGCTTTTCTTCATGCTCGGCAAGGCTCGCTTTTCGCCCGTCGCTTTTGTAACTTCGCACGCCTTTTTCAACACTTAATACTCAACTATGTCCATACTCGAAGCCATTGTGCTTGGCATTGTTCAAGGTCTTACCGAGTTTCTTCCGATTAGTAGCACGGCGCATTTGCGCATTGTGCCTGCGCTCTTCGGGTGGAACGACCCCGGCGCGGCATTCACCGCCGTTATTCAAATCGGAACGCTCGTTGCCGTTCTCTACTACTTTTACGCCGACATTCTCCGCATCGCAACGGCAACCGTTCAAAACACGCTTCAAGGCAAGCCGTTTGAAAATTTTGATTCACGCATGGGCTATATGATGATACTCGCAACCGTTCCGATTGTCATTTCAGGATTGCTTCTGAAAACCTACATCGAGACTTCCTTCCGCTCGCTTTATGTGATTGCTTTCACGCTGATTGCGCTTGCGCTCTTGCTGATGCTGGCTGAGTTTTTTGTAAAGAAGAGAATTGAAAACGGTGAAAAGCAGAAGGAACTCGCCGACCTCTCTTGGCTTGAAGCGATTGTCGTTGGGCTTGCGCAATGCGTCGCCTTAATACCGGGCGCGTCGCGCTCTGGCGTTACCATTACAGGCGGATTGTTTTTGGGAATGACACGCGAAACGGCGGCACGATTTTCGTTCTTGCTCTCGCTTCCGTCTATTTTTGCGGCGGGCATTTATCAACTCATTAAAGCGCGTGAAGCACTCTTTGCCACAAGCGAAGGCATCTTGAATCTGCTGATTGCGACCGTTGTTTCGGGCATTGTTGGCTATTACTCGATTGCGTTTCTTCTCAATTACCTCAAAAAAAATTCTACCTATCTTTTCATCACCTACCGCATTGCGCTTGGCTTGCTTCTTTTGGTGCTTCTTTTCAACGGCACACTGAACCCGACGGAATGATACACAAAAGACCGAACTACGACGGCTGTTTTATTTTCTTCGGCGATGTTCGCTACGATGCTCGCTTGCAGAATTTGATTCATACGCTTTCGGCTCGTTATGCTCGGCTTGCGCTCGTGCAAGTGTGCGCCCACGATGAACATTTTCAATTTGAACGGTGCGATGTTTTTTCTGCAAAAGTCAACCCGCAACTTCGTGGCGTGCGAAAATTTCTTGCTTCTTATCTCGCGCTTATTCCAAAAGCCGTTTCCATTCAAGCCGAGTTTTATTGTGCCGAAGATGTCTTCTCATTGCCGATTGCTTCACTTCTTGCAAGGCTTCATCGCGCACGGCTGTTTTATGATTCACGCGAACTTTACTTTGCGATTGGCGCACTTTCCAACAAGAAAACTAAACAGCAACTTTGGTCGCTTCTCGAAGAGTTCTTCATCTCCGATTGCACCGTTTTCAGCACAGGCAACCTTGATTCAGAGATTCTCAAAGCGCGCTACAAAATTCCCTTACCGAAAACGATTTACAACTTCCCGCGCCAATTCAGTGTTGAACGCACAAACTTTATTCGCGACTTGCTTCACCTTTCACCCGAAACCATTCTCTTGATTTATCAAGGCATGATGGGCGAAGGGCGCGGTATCTTCAAAATGCTTGATGCGCTTGAACAACTGCCCGAACACTTCGCCCTTGTGATGCTCGGCGATGGCGTTTTGCTTGAAAAGACACGCACGGACATTCAGCGACGGAATCTTTCTCATCGCGCATTTGCGTTAGGTGCAGTGCCTTACGACTCGCTTTTGAAATACACGGCTTCGGCAGATATTGGACTTGCACTCATTGAACCGATTTCAAAAAGTTACGAACTTGCCTTGCCGAATAAACTCTTTGAATATGTGCTTTGCGAAACGCCACCGATTGTCAGCAACTTGCCCGCCATGAAAGCGATTATCGAACGGTATGATGTTGGCATCGCAACACCATTGGAGATTCATTCTATTGTCAATCACATTTTGAAACTCTCAAATACATTGGGATTGTATCGCCAAAATTGTCGTGCGGCACGCGAGCATCTGACTTGGGAATCACAATCGGAAAACGTGCTCTCACTATTTCACTCATAACAAACGATGAAGACGATTTCACTCAAAGTCAAGGAAGGATTAACGAAAGATGTCGGTCGCGCCATTGTGCGATTAGACCCCGAAGATATGCGCCGAATTGAGGCACAAGGCGGCGATGTGTTGCTCTTGGAAGGCAAGCGCAAGACCGTCGCCAAAGCCATGCCGTGCTATGCCGAAGAGCGCGGCAAATCCATCGTTCAGTTGGACGGAATCATTCGCGAAAATGCTGGTGTCGGACTTGATGAGAAAATCTCCGTGAGCAAAGTCTCTGCACCCGTTGCAACGCGCGTGGTCTTACAGCCACTTTCAGGCACGCTCAAAACCGAGCGAGATTCGAAATACCTTGCTACTTTGCTCGATGGCACGCCCGTGATGCAAGGCGATAGAATCCGAACTGTCTTCTTCGGCATGAAGCCATCCGAGTTCAAAGTCTTGGCAACTGTTCCCGAAGGTGCCGTCGTAATTTCAACTTCAACGCAACTCAAACTCGAACAAGAATCTTCAAAAGAGCGACCGCTTGGCGTGGCGTATGAAGACATTGGCGGATTGGGAAATCAAATTCAACGCATTCGCGAGATGATTGAACTGCCGCTGAAATATCCCGAACTCTTTGAGCGATTGGGCATTCGTGCGCCGAAAGGCGTTTTGCTCTACGGTCCGCCCGGCACTGGCAAAACCTTAATTGCCCGCGCCGTTGCTAACGAAACCGATGCCTATTTCACGAGCATTTCCGCGCCTGAAATTATGGGCAAACTTTACGGCGAATCCGAAAGCCGCTTGCGCGCACTCTTTGAAGAAGCTTCACGAAAAGCACCTGCGATTATCTTCATTGATGAAATCGATGCCATCGCCGCTAAGCGCGAAGATATGGGCAGTGAAAAGCAAGTCGAAAAGCGCGTCGTAGCGCAACTCTTAACCTTAATGGACGGCTTGGCATCACGCGGACAAATTATCGTTATCGGTGCAACGAACATTCCGAATGCGCTCGACCCTGCGCTTCGCCGTCCCGGTCGCTTTGACCGAGAAATTACGCTTCCGATTCCTGACCAACGCGGACGCTTGGAAATCCTGAACATTCACACGCGCGGAATGCCACTTGCCGCCGATGTCTCGCTCGAAAAACTTTCAGAAATTACGCACGGCTTTGTCGGTGCCGATTTAGAAGCCCTCTCGCGCGAAGCCGCCATGAGCGCAATTCGACAAATTCTTCCGAGCATTGATTTTGAACAGTCTGAAATTCCCTTTGAGAAATTGCTCTCGCTGGAAGTTACAATGGAAAATTTCCGCGAAGCCTTGCGCGAAGTGGAGCCTTCTGCGATTCGTGAAGTCTTCGTTGAAGTGCCGAATGTTCAATGGGACGATGTCGGCGGATTAGAGTCGATTAAACAAGAACTCATTGAAGCGATTGAGTTTCCGATTCGTTACAAAGAAGCCTTTGCAAAACTGGGCGCAAAGCCGATTAAAGGCATTTTGCTTTACGGCGCACCGGGCACAGGCAAAACCCTGCTTGCCAAAGCCGCCGCTTCGCAAACGGGCGTGAATTTTATCTCGGTTAAAGGCGCAGAATTGCTCTCGCGCTATATCGGCGAGTCGGAAAAAGCCATCAGGCAAATTTTCAAAGTCGCCAAACAAGCCGCTCCATCGCTCATCTTCTTCGATGAAATCGATGCGATTGCGCCAAAACGCAAATCTGGTGAATCGGGCGTGAGTGAGCGTGTGGTGGCACAGTTCCTTGCTGAAATGGACGGCATTGAGGAACTCACCGGCGTGGTGGTGCTTGCCGCCACAAACCGATTGGATATGATTGATGATGCCCTGCTCCGTAGCGGACGCTTCGACCTTCGGCTTGAAATTCCTTTGCCCAATGTGCAAGCACGCGAAGAAATTTTTAAGATTCATCTCAAACATAAAGCCGTCCAACAAGTTGCCTTACAGAAACTTGCACGCGAGACCGACGGCTGTTCAGGCGCAGATATTGAGTTCATCTGCCGACGCGCCGCCATGCTTGCGCTCAAACAGTTCATCGCTGATTCCTCTTCTCCGCCTGCGATTCAGCACTCGCATTTGGAAATGGCTCTTCAAGACTTTCGCACGACTCAACCGCTCTTAAACGATGATTTAACCCGATGATTAAAAAAACTGACGCGATTGTGCTTCGCTCGATTGATTATCGCGACCAATCCAAAATTCTCACGCTCTACACCAAAGATTTCGGGCGCATTTCCGCTATCGCCAAAGGTGCGCGGAGTTTGCAGAGCAAGTTCGCTTCTGCCTTTGAAGTCGGCTCACACATCTCGATTGTGCTTTACAAAAAATCCACTCGCGAGATTCAAAACATTTCCGATGCCACGCTGAAAACCTCGTTCTTCACGCTGACAAGTTCCTTAGAAAAACTTAACGCCATGCACCAAATCCTTGAACTGACGCGGCTCTGCACCGAAGACGATGAACCCAATCTCAAAATTTTTAACCTGCTTTTAGAGACACTTCAACACCTTGACCGCTTTGAGAAAAACGCGCTCAACCTCGTGTTCTACTTCCAACTTAAACTGATTTCGCATTTGGGCTTTACGCCCAGTTTCAAAGCGTGCGTGGTTTCAGGCAAACCGATTTGGGCAACGATTGAACAGCGTGCCGATAAAGACCTCTTGCTGATTTCAGATTTAGGCGGCATTGCCATTCGCACAGAAGCCCTTGCCGAAGGCGTTTCAGGACGGCTGGTTTCCGTAGAAGCCTATCGCTTGATGGAACGCATCGCCTCATCAAAGCCGAGCGACCTTGACTCGCTTTCCATTCCCGAACAATTTATCGGCGAACTTGCCTACATTCTGGACACGTATTTTCGCCACCATATTGAAGACCTGCCCCAACTGCGTAGCCGCGAAGTCTTTAATCAAATCGCACGAAACAGAAATAATGAGAAATGAG
>Ga0272446_1000900_pt1 | contig 45170 bp, 37 predicted proteins | sample YNPCB0061_FD_194587 | JGI IMG/M metagenome (GOLD analysis project Ga0272446, IMG submission 194587) | Hot spring microbial mat communities from Yellowstone National Park, WY, United States - YNP-CB-006-1 | ecosystem: Environmental > Aquatic > Thermal springs > Hot (42-90C) > Sediment | place...
TGGTCGGTGGGAGCCGGTTCCCATCGCCGGAACGATGTCCGAGGTCGTTGCCGAGGCCGTGCGTACCTTTGGGCCATGGCTCACGCCGCGGGAGATTATCGGCGACAATTGCGGGATGGACTACTAGCCTTCGCCGGACTCTCGCAGCCCAATGGCCCGGTTCTGGGCCACGATCGACACGCCGTGGTACACCGTGCGGCCGGTCGCCACCGATGGACGCACCCGTCGAATTTCTCGCTGCACGCCGCCAGGAAGCGCTCACCTTCAAGGCCAACCTCAAGGACACGCGCTACGGGTGGATCCGTCTCACGCCCGCCTACTCCGTGCACCTGGTGCGCGCTCTGCTCGCGGCCCACGCCCGACCGGCCCAGGTCGTGCTCGACCCTTTCTGCGGGACAGGCACCACCGCGCTCGTGTGCGCGGAACAGGGACGCTCCTGCGATACGATCGACATCAATCCGTTTCTGGTATGGCTCGCCCGGGCCAAGACTCGCTCGTACACCGATTCCGACCTCGCCCGCGCCGAGCAGTTGGCCGTTCGCGTCGCCGATAGCATCGTGTCGACCTCGGGGCAGGCGTGGATCCCGCCCATCCACCAGGTTGAGAAGTGGTGGTCACCAGCGACGCTGCAAGCCTTGGGACGCGCGGCGGTCCGCCTTCGGTCAGACCGCGATCCGGGCTCGCCCGCCGCCGACCTGCTCGATGTCGCCTTCTGCCGGACCATCATCGATCACGCCCAGGTTTCGTTCGGCCATCAGTCGATGAGCTTCCGCAAAGCTGCCGCCCCGGCTTCCGGCCGTCACCCCGGCCGCGAATCCGCGCGGGTCGCTGAGTCCTGGTCCTCCCATGCCTCGCAAGTGATCCGCAGCGCCGCCTCCCGCCTGTCAGGCTGCGCCCGCGTGATGCTGTGCGACGCCCGCCGGCTCGACCGCGACCTCCCCGCGCATCGTTACGGCTGTGTCGTGACCTCCCCGCCCTATCCCAATCGCATGAGCTACGTCCGCGAGCTCCGCCCGTACATGTACTGGATGGGGTACCTCGTGGCGCCGCGTGACGCCGGAGAGCTCGACTGGAAGGCCATGGGCGGCACATGGGGGTGCGCGACCAGCAACGTCGGCAAGTGGCGTCCCGACCCGGCGCTCGTCGTGCCCGCGCATGGCTTGGATCGCATCGTGGACCGCATCGCGCAACGCAGCCCCCTGCTGTCCCGCTACGTGCACAAGTATTTCCAAGACTTCCTGCTGCACGCGCGTGCCCTGTTCCGCGTCGTCGCGCCCGGCGGTACCGTGCACTACGTCGTCGGCAATTCCAAGTTCTACGACGTCGTCGTGCCCGTCGAGCAGCTCATCGGCGAGATCTTCTCCAACTGCGGCTTCGACCGCATCGGCGTCGAGGCGATCCGCAAGCGCAGCTCCAAGAAAGAGCTGTTCGAGTTCGTGGTGCACGGGCGCAAGCCGCCGTCACGACCGCGGTAGCGACCCGGGCCGACAGCCCCGCAGGTATTCCCCGCCGAAGCCACCAGCGAGCCCTCCGATTCCCTACCAAGCGGATTGCCTCCTCCGCCCGGCCCGTGCAACCATGTCCGGCGTATGCCAGTCCGTTCTCCCGTCAATCTGGAGCTGCCGCTTGCTCCGCACGTCCACGGACGGATCGTGCAAGGCGATAATCTCGATGTGCTGCGCGAGATGCCCGGCGGGTCCGTGGATCTCATCTACATCGATCCACCCTTCAACACGGGCAAGGTCCAGGCGCGCGTGCAGATCGAAACCGAACGGTGCGACGACGGTGATCGGGTCGGCTTCGCAGGACGGCGATACCGCACTCACGTAGTGGGAAGTCGCGCCTTTCGCGATGAGTTCGACGACTACCTGTCCTTCCTCGAGCCGAGGATGGTCGAGGCGCATCGCGTTCTCAAGCCGGAAGGCAGCCTGTACTTTCATATCGACTATCGCGAAGTCCACTATTGCAAAGTGCTTCTGGACGGCATCTTCGGGCGGGAGAGCTTCCTGAACGAGGTCATCTGGGCCTACGATTATGGTGCGCGGACGAAAAAGAAGTGGCCGCCGAAACACGACAACATCCTGGTGTATGTCAAGACGCCGGGGCGCTACGTGTTCAACGCGGATGCGATCGACAGGATACCGTACATGGCCCCGGGGCTCGTGGGGCCCGAAAAGGCCGCACGAGGCAAGCTGCCCACCGATACCTGGTGGCACACGATCGTCAGCCCGACCGGGCGCGAGAAGCTCGGCTACCCCACGCAGAAACCCCTGGGCATCGTCTCCCGCATCGTCGTCGCTTCGTCGCCGCCCGGCGGCCTGGTGCTCGACTTCTTCGCGGGAAGCGGCACCGCAGGCGAGGCGGCGCTGCGCGCGGGGCGGTCGTTCGTGCTCGTGGACAACAACCCGCAGGCCATCGAGGTCATGCGCAAACGCTTCGCCCGCTACGCCAACGTGTCGTTCGAGCAGCGGCTCGCACCACCCGGTCCGGCGCCTCGTACCTGAATCAGCGCGGGATCGACGACGGCGATCGCAGCAGCGTGTCGAGCTGTAACGCCGTCGGCCGCGCTTCGAGGATCGCACCGTCGGCAGTCACCCCCATCACGATGTCGACATCCGCGAACATCGACACGATCGGGGCTCGCCATGCTGGGTCTTGCCACACGCAGCGCCACTTGGATTCCTGGCCGGAGACGGTGGGCAGGCGGCACCATACCTTGCCCGCCGCGCCGGCCCAGCATGCCCCGGAGGTGTCCACCACCACCGCGCTCAGATCGCTGTCATCGCCTACGTTCTCGACCCACGCGCCGCGCTCGTCCAGGTAGAGCACCGTGCCTTCGGATCCGCTCACGACACCGACGGCGAGGTCGGGGTGACCGGCGCATGCGATGAAGGCCCGGATGTTCGGCGCGTCGATGGGCTGGAAGTGCCACTCGAGCGGAGCGTACAGGCCCGCGACGCATCCGCCGCGGTGGTTGCGTCCCGCGATGATCCACGTCGCGTCGCCAACCCTGGCCGCCGACGTGATCACCGCCATGTCGTCCAGAGGAAGCGGCTTCAGCCAGCGTCGCCCCACGAGCGCGTGCAGCGAAAGCGCTCCCTGGTCATCGCGCCCCGCCACGATGCCGATGTCGTCCAGGTTACCGCTGAACAGCTCGACGTGTGGCGTCGCGTCCGAAAGCCGCACCGTCTCTCGCGGCCCCGCCGACGTGTAGATGGACAGCGTTCCCTCGTCGGAGCCGACCAGCCAGCGGCCGGCGGCTACCCTGTGCGCGAAGCGCACCGACCGCGGATTCGCCGCGCCGTCGGTGGTCACGGCGACCCAGCGCGTACCGTCCCAGAACCGCAGCCCCACGTTCGTGGCCGCCAGGCACCGGCCATCGCCGTCCCACGCCACGCAGCGGATCACCAGGTCGTCGCTCGACGTCTGCCGTGTCCACCAGGACCATTGGGGGACGCCGTGCGCGCGCTGGTTTTCCGAATCGGGCTTGCGGGGCGCGGCGCGACGTTTCCGCGAGTCGGTCCGCAGGTAGGTCAGCAGCGATGCGGCGAAGGAGGATACGTCGCGAGGCCGCTCGGACGGCAGCGCGGCGGTCGCACGTGCGAGGAGCTGATCAATCGCCTTGCACACGCCGGGGCGGTCGCGAAGCTCCGGCACCAGGCGCTTGGCGTCCAGCACGCTGCGGCGCACCGGGTTCTGGATCGCCAGGACCGCGTCGGACACCGTGCGAACCGGGAAGTAAACGTCGCCGGTCAGCAGGAAGTAGACGACCGCGGCAAAGCCGAACACGTCGCTCGACGGTCCGATCATGCGCTGGTCCATCACGATGAGCTCCGGGGCCGCGTAGCCGGGTGTGCCGACCGTGGTGCCGCCGAACGTGGCGGCGACCCCCGCCGGTCTCGCCACGCCGAAGTCGGCGACCTTGAAGATCTCGTCGTCGCCGAATCCGCAGCAGAGCACGTTCTCTGGCTTGATGTCCCGATGGATCACGCCCACCTCGTGGACGGCCGCGAGGCCCTTCGCGATGCACTCCACGGCGTGCGCCGCGCGAGCCAGGTCGAAGCCGTAACCGGTGGTCTGCACGCTGTGCCTGACCCGGTCGGCCAGCGTGGTGCCCTCCGCGCCGCCGTGTACGTACTCCACCGCGATCCAAGGGAGATCCAGCGGGCGCTGCCCAGGCAGCGTTCGCGCGCTGCCGACGTCAATCAGCCGCACGACGAACGGTGTCGGAGGAACCCTCTCGTTGAGCCGTCCGAGCGCAACCGCCTCCTTCTGGATGCTGAGCAGCGCCGTGTCGCCGAACCGCAGGACGAAGCGCGGGCGCATGACCTTCACGACCACCGGCGCATTGCCTTGCGCCGACGTTCGCAGGGCCAGGTACGCCACGGACATCCCGCCCTCTCCCACGCGCCGGCCCAGGTGGTACGCTGCGTCGGGCGCGACATTGGAACGCAGCTCCGTCCCGATCGCTTGCAGAATGGGGTCGCCGGCTTCGGAGTCCATCGAGGTCAGGCAGTATAGCCGATGCGGTGGCACGAACCCACCATTGCTCATGTGGTTGCGCGGGCAACCGGAGTGGCGCGCGGGATTGCCGCGCGCAACGGCGCCATCGAGGTGTACAATGACGGCCCCGAAACCAGCGAGGTGATCATGATTGCCCCACGCCATGCTGCATTCCTGGCCGCCGCGCTCGCCAGCTCGCTCGCCACGCTCGGTTGCGAGCACTCGACAAGGTCCGGCGGCGCAGCCACGACCGAACCCAATGCTTCCACGACGATCGCCGTGACGAGTCCGGCCTTCGGCCAGGGCCAACCCATCCCGGCCAAGTTTACCGAAGACGGCCAGGACGTGTCGCCCGAGCTCCGGTGGTCTGGATTGCCCGCCAAGACACGACAGATCGCGCTCATCATGGACGACCCCGACGCTCCGTCGGCCGATCCATGGGTGCACTGGGTCATCTATGCCATCCCCGCTTCCACCACGTCTCTGCCGGAGGGCGTCGCAAGAGACGAGACGCCGAACGTGCCGGCAGGCGCCAGGCAGGGGAAGAACTCCTGGGGCACCACCGGCTATCGAGGCCCGGCCCCCCCGGCAGGCAAGGTCCACCACTATCACTTCACGGTCTACGCGCTCGACACGGAGCTGTCCTCGGCGCCCGGGCTCGACAAGGCGGCGCTGCTCTCGCAGATCGAGGGACACGTGCTCGCCAAGGGCGAGCTGGTCGGCACCTATCGGCGCTGAGCACGCGCGACTGCCTCGCGCGCAGTCTCCACCCGGACCACGATCGCCGTGATGTTGTCCTTGCCCCCGCGTGCGTTGGCTTCGTCGATCAGGTACTTCGCGCGGGTGTCGAGATCCCCGTCCTGCATCACCAGGCGCAGGATCTCTTGATCAGGCACCATCTTCGTCAGCCCGTCCGAGCACACCACGTACAAGTCCCCGGGCTTGGGTACGTCGATCGTCAGGTCGACCGGTACGTCGGGCCGTACGCCGACCGCGCGCGCCAGGAACCGTGCTTCCTTGCCGGTCCTGCCGAGAAGATTGCCGAGCGTGTGGTCCTCCGTGAGCTGGAATAGCTGGCCGTCGCGCACGCGGTAGCAACGGCTGTCGCCGACATGCGCGATGTACACCCGCCCCTTGTTGGGCGATACGCGCATCGCCACGATGGTCGTGCCCATTCCCTGGAACGCGGGGTCGGTCTGCGCTTTCGCGTAAATCGCCTCGTTCGCCATGTGCACGCAGCGAACCAGCTCGTCGCCCCTGCGCGGCCAGCCCGAGTGCAGCGGCTTGCCAAAGTCCTTGGTCTCGAACGCACGCTGGAAGATGTCGACCGCCATCTGGCTCGCCACGTCGCCCGCGTTGTGCCCACCCATGCCGTCGGCTACCACGAACAGCGGCTCGTCCGGAAGGATGAGGAACGCGTCCTCGTTGCACTTGCGCTTGCGTCCACGGTCGCTCCGGGCAAAACCGCTGACCACGATCAACGCATGGGTGCCCGTCGGGTCTTCGGCCAGCATCGGGTCCACCAGATCCTGCACGTCGATGTCGACGAACTCCTCTTCATCGCCGGGCTTGCCGGGCACGGGCATGTCGCCGGAGACCTTGCCGCGCATCATGGCGAGGACTTCTGGTGGCACCGCGCCCATCTGGGTGACATCGAGGTCGCTGTCCCCGCCCATGTCGGGTTTGGGGGATGGCATGAGCTCGGCGGGCTTCGGCGCGGGATCGGGCGCCGGAACCGGCCGCGGAGCCTCGGGCGTCGCGGTGGTCTCGCGCCTGGCTGGCGAGGGAACCGGGGACGGCGCACGCCTCCAAAAGACCGCCACGAGGACGAGCACCACGGCGAGCAAGAGGGCCAGCGAGACGACCACGAGGGACATGCACTACCCTTCGCACAAAAGCCTCGCCGATAGAAGCGCTTTGCACGACGGACGAGAAGGCGGCGTTTCTTGCGAGGCGACGGGACGCAGCGCTCGATGGTCCCACATCGCCGCTGCGGTGGAGCTGATGGACGTCCGTAGCGGGCCGAGAGCGGCAATTCTGGTGGAAATACCCGGGGCAAGCCGCCGGCGACCACGCTGCGATTGCCTTGTCTATTTGCGTGGATTGGCGACCTGCCGGGGTGGAGCGTCGGCGCGTTGACGCTCGGTACACGCACGAGGCGGGTAGACCCGGACCCCAGCCGCTTGTCGGCGTTCTTGGGGGCGAACCAGCGCTTGAAGATCCAAACGGCCACGGCTGTTCAAACTTGAGTGGGTCAGTGCTGCCCCAGGTGACCAAGAGCGTCATCCAGGTGTCGCGGTTGCGCCAACGCAACGACGGAGAAAACTCGCATGGGCTCGATGGCCCGTGTCTTGCTCCAACGCAGGGCCGAGCGTTCGAACGAATCGGACGCCGCACTCCGGAAGCTTGGAGGAGCAGGATGAGCAAGGCATTCGTCGAAGAGTTCGCTTCGGGCGTGTTCCCCATCTCCGCAGTCGGTGGTGTCGAGATCACCGAGAACACCTGCGAAGAACCCGCCAACAACGCGACGGCCGCTCGCCCCGCCAGCATGCAAGGCGTCGTCGGAAACTCCGCCGCCCTCACCCGCGTGTTTGAGCTGATCGACCGCATCGCGCCGTCCCTCTGCACCGTGCTCATCACCGGCGAGAGCGGCACCGGCAAGGAATTGGTCGCCAACGCCATCCACCGATCGAGCCGCCGCGCCAACGGTCCCATGGTCGTCGTCAACTGCGGCGCCATCCCGGAAGCCCTGCTCGAGAGCGAGCTGTTCGGCCACGCGAAAGGCGCTTTCACCGGCGCGCACGTCGCCAAACAGGGGCGCATCGCCATGGCCCAGGGCGGGACGCTCTTTCTCGACGAGGTCGGCGAGCTGCCGCTCTCCCTTCAGGTCAAGCTCCTGCGCCTGCTCCAGCAGCACGAGTACTCGCCTGTTGGAGACACTCGCACGTTCCGTGCCGACGTCCGCATCATCGCCGCCACGAACGTCGACCTCGAGCAGGCCGTCGCCCAGGGCCTGTTCCGCAAAGACCTCTACTACCGTCTGAATGTCATCCATCTTCGCGTCCCGGCGCTGCGCGACCGGCCCGAGGATGTCCCCGCGCTCGTGGAGCACTTCCTGACAACCAGCGTCTCGCGCACGGGACGACCCGGCATGCGCATCTCCCCGCGTGCGGTGCAGATGCTCCAGGCATGGTCCTGGCCGGGCAACGTGCGTGAGCTGGAAAACGCCATCGAGCGCGCCACGATCCTCGCCCCCAGCGACACCATCGACGTCGAAGATCTGCCGGCCAACATCCGCGGTGTCAGCACCGTTCGAACCGATGCGACCCTGCTCCCCGATGGCGGCGTCGACCTGCGCAGGGCCGTCGAGTCCTACGAGAACGACCTGATCCGGCAGGCCCTCGAACGCACAGCGTGGAACAAGAACCGCGCGGCGCGCCTGCTCGGCCTCAACCGCACCACCCTCGTCGAGATGCTCAAACGCAAGCGTATCGCGGCCCGTGCGGCTTGACCTCTCCACCGCCATGAAGTCGTCATGATCTCCCTCACCCTGCTCGATGGTTCTCCCGTCTCGGTCGACCCCGGCCTGATCGCGTGGATTGAGCTCGCCCGGGAAACCATCGTCTCGCTCGTGGGGGGAGAGCGCCTCGCTGTGCGGGAGTCCCTCGACGACATCGTCGCTCGCATCGCGACCCACCGCATGCGTCCCTTCGGCCCGCTGCCCGGCGATCGCCGGAACACACCACGAGTGGCCGCTTCGCCGTAGGGTCCGTCGTCGCGCCTGTGCCCTTGCTTGACGCTGCCCTGGCAGCAGTGCCACACTCCCGAGGCAGCCCGAGGCAATTCCATGTCCGACTCGCCCGAATCGTCCCCTCCTCGACAAGACCCCCCGATCCAGCTCGTCAACGTGCGCCAGCTCGCGCAGCAGAAGGGGCAGGAAACCACGTGCCTGCGCCCCCTTGGGCTCTGCGAGCTGTCCGGCTCCTGCGATGTCTGCTGGTATCGTCCCGATCACCCGCGTTTCCGCAACCCATGAGCCCCGCCCCATGACCCGGGCCAGGCCCGCCGCCCGCCGCGCGATTCGACGCATCGGGGGCGCGCTCGCTCTGTTGGCCTTGTCTCCCATCGCGCTTTGGATTGCCATACAACGGATTCCCTGGTTGGGGCCGCTCTGCGCCGATACCGCCCGAAGCCTCCTCGGCCCCGCCGTCGTGGGCCGCCTGGAAGATATCGCCTACGGGATTGACGACTGGTGGACTCGGCGCCGGCGCGCTGGCGACGCTCCGCAAGCGTACTGGGATGTCCCAGCTCCCGCAGCATCGCCCGCCCTCTCCGCTACCGGCTCGCCGTCCGCCTCCTCAGCCGTCCCGCCCGCGATGTTGCCCGCCTTTCACCCGGTCGACCCCGGCCCCTTGCACCACGCCGTCTCCGCCAAGGGCGACGGCGTCTGGGTTCCCATCGTCGATCCCGTCCACCCCGACCGCGCCGCATCGATGTTCAAGACCCTCCTGCACCCGGATATCGATCGCGCCTGGTGCACCGTGGCCATCGTCGCCGTCGATCTGCGACGATCCCGGCTCCACATCGTGCCTGGCCGTCAGGAGCCCAGAGCCACCCTCCCGGAGGCGGCGTCGATCGACAGGCCGGGCTTGATCCCCGCGCAGGACCATCCCGCGCTGCTCGTCGCCTTCAACGGCGGATTCAAGACCATCCACGGCACCCTCGGCATGGCCGTCGGCGGAGTCACCCTCCTCCCGCCTCAGAAGTGGGCTTGCACCGTGGCGGCCTACGAGCATGGCGCCCTCGCCATCCGCACCTGGACCGACCTCGCCGACACCCGCGCCCACATGCTCTGGTGGCGCCAGACACCCGCCTGCCTCGTGGAGCTCGGCACGCTGGGCCAAGGCGTCGCCTCCGAAGGCAACATCAACTGGGGCATGTCCGTCGATGGCAGCACCATCATCCGCCGATCCGCCATCGGGCTCAGCCGCGACGCAAACACGCTGTACATCGGCATGGGCGACGCCACCTCCGCGGCTACGCTCGCCCAGGCGATGCGCCATGTCGGCGCATGGGATGTCGCCCAACTCGACGTCAACGCGCCGTATCCCAAGCTTCTGCTGTTCCACGCCCGATCGCCCGGCTCCGTCGATTTGCAGGCGGAACCCCTCGCGCCCTGGATGGCCTACGAACCCGACGAATACGTTCACCGCCCGTCGATGCGAGACTTCTTCTACTTGACCCGCGTGGATTGACCCATCTCGTTCGTGCTACTGCGCAACAGCGCGGCGGAGCACTTCCACGGCGCGCCGCAAGCGGGCCAGCTCCTCGGCTGTCAGACCGTTTCGCGGATCGTCCGCGGTCTGCTCGAGCGCCTGGACCAGCGGCCCCAGGTTCTGCGGCCACGATGAACGGATGCTCGCCACGTACTGGGCGCGTGCGATCTCGTACGCGGCTTCGTGCTTTCCACGAGACGTGAGCGCGTCGAGGGTTTGCTGGACCGTAGTCAGTGCAGCCTCTATCTCCCCCAGGACCGTATCCATGCCGCGAGCATGTCCGCGCTCGACCTCGGGGTCAAGCGTCCGGGAGCCAGGTCCATGCGCGTGAGCGCCCGCGCTGGGGCGAGCTCCCGGTGTACGGCACGGTCACCCTGAATCGCGTGCACGTCGTACACCCAGCTCCGGCCAGCCTGGACGCCTCGAGCGCCGGGGGGATCCGTGCTTGCCGCCGTGTGGCGATCCGTTTCGACCGGCGGTGAAGCCCAGTGCGCGAAGGTCGCGCGCACCGACGCGATGAACCGCTCCCACGCCTGCGGGCTGGCCCATGCCTCCGCCAAGGCGTGCTCGTCATGGGGACGATGAAACGAACCCCAGACGGACCGAACGGCCCCGCGCACCAGCGCCACCCTCCACCGGTGGCGGCGGTCGTGCTATCCTTTCGGCTCCCATGTGGTCGTCATGCTCGATGCAACGCGAGGATCGGTCGCGTCACGCCAGGCGGCGTGCGGCAATCGGCATCCGTGGCCGCGCGATGATGGAGACGGCATAGCGGTGGCCCTCGATCGGGACAAGGTGCTGGAGGCGGCCCAGAAGTATGCGTCGAAGCGCCAGTTCGAGAAGGCGATCGCCGAGTACCGAAAGCTGCTCGCGGAGCACCCGGGCGACGATCGGGTGCTGCTGCGTATCGCCGACCTGCAGCTTCGAATGGGCGCGCATGGGTTGTCGGTGGAGACGCTGCAACAGGTGGCCGCAGCCTATGCCTCGGGTGGGTTCACGACGAAAGCCGTCGCGGTTTACAATCAGGCGCGTGTCGTGCTGCGGGAGCACCTGCCCTCGCGCATCGACCTTCGGCGGCCGATTCTGCAGAGGCTGGCGCAGCTCTACCAGGAGCAGGGCCTGACGGGCGAGGTGGCAACCGTGCTCGACGAGCTTGCGACCACGCTGCTGGCGGCCGGTGAGCAGGCTCAGGCGGTCGAGAGCCTTCGGCAGCTCGCCCAGCTTCGTCGCAACGACCCGCAAGTGCTGCTGCGGCTGGCCGACGCGCTGCACGCGGCAGGCGACAAGCGTGGAGCGGCGTCGGAGCTCGGGGCGCTGGCCGCGTTGCACCGCAAGGCGGGTCGGCACGACGAGGCCATCGCGGTCTACGAGCGGCTCCTGTCGGAGTATGGCGAGCCAGGGGTGGCGCGTACGCTGGCGGAGATGTATCTGGACCGGGGCGCGCCGGGCGACGCCCTCCAGGCGCTCAAGCATTTGCAGGCGTGTTTCCAATCGACGCAACGCGATCCCGACACGCTGCGGGTGCTCGCGCGGGCCTTGGATGCACTGGGCCAGACGGCCCGATCGATCGAGATCCGCAAGCTGCTGCTCAAGACGCTCATCGACGCATCGGACCTGGCCGCCGCCAAGGATGTCGCCTCCCGCCTCATCGTGGAGGCGCCCAACGACGAGACCGTTCGGCACGCAGCACGCAACTTGGGGATCGTACGGGATTCGTGGGCAGACCGTCCGCATCCGATGCCGGTCGCGGCGGCTCCGGAGGTTGCCCCGAGGTACGCAGCCCACGGGGAATCGCCTGGCGCGCCGCTGGAAGGCACGGAGGATTCGCTGATTCCCCTCGACGACCTGGAGCCGGCCACCATGTACTCCGTGAGCCGCAGCGCGTTGGTGCCAGGCGCCGCGGCGCCGCAAGGTGACCTCGACCCGAGAATCCTGCCGCCTCCGCGCTTCGGCCAGAGTCAGAAAAAGCAGCCGCCGAGCGTGACTCCCACGCTTTCTAGCACCGCGCCTGCGGCACCGTCGAGCTCGCGCAAGTCGGCCAAACGTTCGCCGCCGTCCACAACCAGCGCGCCGCAGGAACGCCGTGTCGCCCCGAGCGTCGCCCACGTAGCGCTCGAGCCGACCGTCCCTCGACGACGCGGCGAGCTGCTGGGGGCCGTCGAGATTCAGACGGCAGGGCCCGTCGACCTCCAGCCCCCGAGGCCCACGCGCGACGACGCCGCGAAGCCGCGCGCTCCGTCGACCATGCCTCCGGACCCGACCATTCCGGTTCGCCGTAGCGCCTTGGCGGACCTGGAAGCAGCACCGCCCCCATCCGAGGCAACGATCCGCTGTCGGCGAGAGGACTTGCTCGACACGGACTCCTTCGCCACGGACCCGGACCCCACCATGCCCTTCGGACGAGCGGCCTTGGAGGCCATGGAAATGCCCGCGCCCGAGATCACGGACGGGGGCGAGCCCACCTTGCATGACACGCTTCCGCCGCAGGTTCGCGAACTCGCGCTGCAGGCAGACGTCTCCGATGTGCTCACCACGGTCGATTTCTACGAGGCGCAGCATCGCATCGAGGAAGCGTTGAGCGTGTTGGAGGCTCATCTCACGCGCATTCCGGACCACCCGCTGCTCGTGGAGCGCTACCGTCGGCTCCGCGGCCAGTGATCAACGTGAGGGCCACACTCATCTCCTTCGCGTTCTTCGGCGCGGTGTGCCTCACCGTCATGCGCGCGCCGAGCTCGGATGCCTACGACTCGTATGGCGCGTGCAGCCGTCACGTGCGCCCGAGTTCCATGGGCGACGTCGCAGCTCCATGGGCGACGTCGCAGCTCCATGGGCGGCGTCGCAGCTCCATGGGCGACGTCGCAGCTCCATGGGCGACGTCGCAGCTCGTCCGCTTTCAGCAGCACCTTCCCTCCTCCCATCCGGCTCAGCGAGAGGTCTTGGCCGCCAGCGACCGGAGGTTGGCGGCCATGTCGGCCACGGCAGGACTGGTGCCGTGTTGCTCGAGCGTAGCAGCCGCCGCGAGTAGTCCGGCACGATCCACTTGGCCGAGATACTGCCCGAGTACGGCGTACCAGTACAGCGACAGCGGGTCGTCGTCTGCCCTGACCTTCAGCACCTGCAGTATCCTTAGGGCGTTCGCGTGGCGCTGTCGATCGTGCAGACGCTGGCCGAGGGCAGCGAGCTCTTCCGGGGGTAGCGACGCCGGGGGTAGGAGTATGAACTGCTCGAAAGCGGTGTCGATGTCGCCGTTGATCATGGACACGTGACCCAGCATCAACCGCGAGATGTCCCGCCTCGCGTCCGAGTCAACGGTATCGACGGCCCGTCGGAATGCAGCCGCGGCTTCGGGGAACTTCCGCAGATTGTAGGCTCGCTGACCTCGATAGTAGTCCGCGAGCGGGCTTCTGCCGTCCAACTCGCGCGTGATGAAGGCATCGTCGGGTGCGAACGGTCTGCGGAGGTCCGATGTGACGAGCCCGACCCCCTCGGAAACGAGAAATACCAACACGGCGAGGAGGACGATGGGGCGCAAAGGCCGGTCGACCGGCATCGGATCGTTGCCCCGATCCCCGCGCCACGCCACATGGTAGGCGATGCCGTAGGACGTGGAAGCAAGGATGATCCCGGCGACGACGTCGAGCAGGTAGTGTTCGCCGAGGTAGGTGATGGCGAGATAGACAAGCAGCGTGTAGAGGACGACGGGCAGACCTCGCCATCGGTAATGGTGAATCGCGACGAGCGATAGCGTGGTCGGGATCGCCGTGTGCAGGGACGGCATGGCGGCGATGGGGTTGGTGTCGAGCGTCTGCTGAAGAGACGGAATGGTCAGGTTGTAGACCTCGCCGGCGATGTGGTGGAGGTTGGGTAGTGCGGAGAAGTCCTGGAAGGCCATCCAGGGAGGCACGGTGGGCACCGCGAGGTAGATCGTGATTCCCACACCGAGCACGAGGAGGATAGCGAGCTTGAAGCGTTTGAACGACGCTGGGCGCGTGAGCCAGAGCAAGAGCCCGAACAGGAAAAAAATACGAAGTGCGAGGCGTGGATAACAATCAGGAACCGCTCGAACAGCCCTACCTGCGGAGGATCATACCACGCGGTTTGGAGGATGACCGGCCGCGTCCGTCCCCCGAGCAACGCACGCTCCGCGTCGATGACATAGCCCATGTAGACGGGGAGCTCGAACCGGGTGACGAGCGCGTATACCAGCCCGCGAAAGGTGTCGAAGAGCGCCACGAGCGCGAGGAACACGGCCCAGTCGCGGACGAACGCGCGGACACGCCGCAAGGCGGCAGCCGCCACGAGAACGCCGGGCAGAACCACCGTCTTCCACAGGAAGCCGTACTGGCCGAGCGCAGCTAACGCGACGATGGTCAGAAGGTAGAACAGCGCAATGGCTAGCCATATCGCTCGTGTTCGCGGCGACCAGCTTGCATTCGGGCTTTCGCCGCTGGCCGCGGGTGGTTCCGGAGCTGCCGAGTCCGGCGGCGCTGGATCCGACGGCGACGGCGGTGGAGAGGATGACACCATGGGGAGGGCACCCTATCACGGCTGCTCCGACGTGTCGTCGGGCGCGGCGGGGACGACGGCCGCGTCGACCGGCCGTCGGCGGAAGACAGGTAGGAGCGGCATGCGCGGATCGCGAAGGTAGCCTCGTTGCACGAGCGCCAGGAACTGTCGAGGGGTCGCCCACTGGGGCGGTGGCGGTTGCACCAGCACGATCACCGCGGGCTTACGCTCGGCGATCGCTGCGACCACTTCGTCCCAGACGGTCTGGTTGCTCTCAACCTGGCGCCAATAGAGCTGGTGCGGCACCGCCGCCTGGCGCCGCGCTCGGTAGTACAAATCCGCCTGCCCAAACGCCAGTTACATCGTATCGCTCGGGTCGGTAGTGTCCCGGATGAACTCCGCGACCTCGTCTGCGACCAGGTACTCGGGTCGGTGGTAGAGTTCCCAGGAGATCCTCTTCGGCTCCCAAGTCCAGTACGGGCCCTGGCGCACGACGAACCAGCCGAGGGCAAGGAGCGCCGGCGCACCCCATGGCGCCCACGTTCGCCATCCGCCACGAAGAAGCGCTGCGGCGCCGACCCCCCCGAGCGCGCAGACTGGCGGCAGGATCTGCACGAAGTAGTGAAGGTACCAGTTTCCGCCCAAGGCCATGCCGACGAACGAAGCGACCAACCAGATGGCGGCGAACCGTCGCTCGGTCTTGCCGCTGCGTGTCATCGCGGCGGCGGTCAGTATTCCCGGGAAAAGCCAGGCAACGACGGTGTCCACCACCCCCGACGCGAGACGCGCTAGCTGCACCGCGGCGGGCGTCGAAGCGACGGAGAATCCCAGGAGACGTTCCTGGACGAATACGCGCCAGAAGTGCTCCCAGCCTACATAGACACCATGAAGCGCCGCGAGCGACGGTCCAACTGCGAATCCCGTCGACAGGACGACCATGTCTCGCCAGGGCGGCTTGGCCTGGCCTTCGCGCCCGAACGCCGCCCACCCCATCGCGAGCAACCAACCGGACACGCCTATCGGCTTGAAGAGAACAGCGAGGCCCGCGAGTAGACCCGCCCACCACCAGCGGCGGCGTAACGCAAGCCACGCAGAGAGCGTGAGCGGCAGCATGGCGAAAAGCTCCGAGTTTGCGGTGAAGCCCTCGATGGCGGGCGCGGCGCCGAATACCGCGAACAAGGCCGCAGCGATCAAGCCCGCGCGCGCATCGGAGAGCGAGCGCGCGACAAGAAACAAAGCCGCTGTGGTCGCCCCGGCATAGAGCGATGCAGCGAATCGAATCGCCGCCGTGGACTCACCAAACGTTGCCAAGATGAGCTTGTAGATGAGAAAGAGGCCCTGCAGTCGATCGTAGTTGATGTCGCGATAGAGCTGGTGATCGTGTGACCAGAACTTTGCAACGTACGCGCAGCCGCCCTCGTCCGTGATCATCGGCACATGCAACAGCGGAAGCCGAAGCAACACCGAGGCGACCACTACCGTCGCGAGTAGTCCGGCGATCTTCCACGAGGCGACCTCCTTGCTCCGCGTCTGGCCTGCACCCGCCGCCGCAGAAGGCGACCCGTGTTCTTCGGACTCCGCATTCGGTTTTTCGTCCGCCATGCGCTCATCCTTAGCCTTCCTGTGGGGTCATGGCCACCCCATCGTCCGTGAGGCTCGCGCAGCAAAGTGGACGCGGACGCCATCGGCCGCGATGAGTTTCCGGTGCAGCAGGCCTTGGCGGGCCTGCCGGTAGGTGTCGGATGACATCCCGAGCGCGGCGGACAGGCGGTGGTGCGCGTAGAAGCTGAGGCCGTCGCGACCGTGCGCGCATCGCGGGGCCGGGGACAGGCCGGAGGTGCCACGTAGCAACCTGCCGTTGGACAGCCAGGAGCTGGCCGTGGCCGGCCAGGAGCTGGCCGTCAGAACTGGAGGATGCCGAATGGGGGTGATCCATGCAGGATGCTTGGCGGGGGGATGCGCGTCGCTGCTGCCGTGGACGAAGACGATCACGATGCTGCGTGAGCGCGCAGGCAGTGGGCAGCGCATCGCTATGTGCCCCACAAGCCGGCGCGTCACGAACCCGCAGGACGCCGGTGTTGCGCCTTCCGAGCCACAATCCAAGCATTTTCGTAGCGCGGCCCCGATCCGCGCACGCCGCTCGCCGATCACGCCAGCGTCATCATCGGGCGTGTCGTCAGGCGCGGGAGGTTCCGCGCAGTCCCGGTCGCTCGGCGTGGCACGCTCAGCAGCGTCGGGGGGCTCCGGATCGACACCCGTCAACCAGCCCCGCATCGGCTCGCCGGTGCCCTTCCCGCAATTCGGGACGAGCCGGCGTCACGTTCAATTCGGCGCCACCGGCACGGAAGAGCGCGGCTCTACATCCGGCGCCCCCGAAAACGACTCGGCGACAGGCTCCATCATCCGAGCGGCTCTTCCCCACGCGTAGAGCCTGGACTGCACCGTCGCCAAGCCGATGCTCCGGTCCAGTCCGTCGAGTTGCTGCGCGGCCAGCCACGCATCACGTGCACTAGGGTCGTGCTTGTCTGCCGGCGCAGCCATGGCCGTGCGCGAGGCATCGACGCTTCGAGCTGGGCAACCAGTGTCAGTCGTGGACGAGGCCGTCGCGCTGGTGGCTTTCCGTCGGCGGCGCGAGCGTTCGTCGTGCTTGTGCGGCGCGACATGCGCAGAGAAGTCTTGAGTCTTGAGTCTTGAGTCTTGAGTCCGGAAGCTCGCACGCCGCGGCCGGCTCCTGCTTCCACCCTGCATCGCAGGACGCTCAACTGGCCGATGCGCTCCTCCGAACATCGCTGAGCTTCTCCTCTCCTGCTCAGGACGCATATCCTCGACCAGATCCGCGAACCGCGCTTCATTGCGCGTCACCAGGGGGCGTGAGGCAGATGATGATAGTGATTGTGAGCGTATCTGTCTAGCCGTACAGCGTAATCGACATGACCACGTACGCCGGCAGATACCAGGCGAACGCTTCCGGGGTCATCAGCGCACGCGCCAGGGATTGTCGCACAAGATGTCGTGGGGCAGATCGATCCACGCGGTATCGCGCGCGAGGCGCTTCATCGCTTCCTTATCGACCTCGGAAGAGAACGATTGACGGGTCGGAGCGCCATCCTTGCACCAATATCACGAGCGCGTGTGCCCGCGGGGGCGGAGGTGGCGCTTTCGGCCTCAACAGCTACGGCCTTCCCGCCGCCTGCCGCCTCGACGGCAGCCCAGCGGAGCGCTACAACGGTGTCGGCTTCCGGTGCGTCAGGACTCCCCAATAGCGCTGTGCGGCCTCAGCGTCGCTGCAGTCCCTCCTATTGCTCCCATCCCCACGGCCATGAGGATTTACTCCGCGTCGGGGCCCGTTCGGCGCGCTGGACAACCGGCGTCGGCCTCGCCGCTTCCCTGCACCAGGCGGGTCTCGACCGCTTGGCCATCATCCTACCTGCGGTAGGATAACGAGCATGCCGAAGGCAACCACCGCACGACGCACCCCTGCTCCACGCCGCCCCGCCGCAGACGAGAGCCCGGCGCCGACGCGCGCCAAGAAGATCTCCATCACCGTGGATGAGGCCGTGCTTGGGGAGGTTCGCGCTCTGATTCGCGGCACCGGCCGAAGTCTCTCTTCGCACATCAGCGAGGCCCTCGCCCGCGATCTGCGCCTTCGAAAGCTCGGCAGGATCGTCGAGGAGTTCGAGGCCGAACACGGCGCGATCGGCGAGCATGAGCTGGAAGCGGCGCGACGCCAATGGGAGGGCTGACGCTCGACAGTGGGGCGCTGATCGCCTTTGAACGCGCGGATCGTGGAGTCATGACCCACCTCAAGGAAGCTTGGCGGCGGGGCATCGATCTCATCATTCCTGCCGTTGTCGTCGCGGAGGTTTGGCGAGGAGGCAGGCGCTCGGCACGGGTCGCCCAGTTGCTGGCCGCCTGCGTGGTCGAACCCATTGGCGAATCAGCAGCGCGAGCCGCCGGCGAGGCGCTCCAGAAGCTCCCGAGAGCCGCGGTTGTCGATGCGCTCGTCATGGCGTCGGCGTCGCGTCGTGGCGATGCGGTGCTCACCTCCGATCCGGACGCCTTGGGCGTCCTCGCAACGGTCTTCCCTGGTGTCCGGGTGATTCGGGTCTGACGGCGCCTCCCGATTGCGTTCGCCCGTCCCCAGGGCTCTACGCTGGAGCCATGCGGTTCAATTCCCTGTTGGCACTCCCCGTCACCTGCGTGCGCGCCTCGGGCTGCGAGCGCGTGGCCCACGCAAAGCCATGTGCCCTCGGAGCCGCCGTGTCACGAACTCGACGGCGTGAATCATGCCCCGTTCGTGGCCGCGTTCGAAGCGTTTTCGCCCTGCCGCGTCGAGCCGCGGGTACCGCTCGACGCCGCGCCATCACGCCAACGTCGTCGTCGGGTCAGCCGTCCGGCGCGGCCGGGGCGACGCAGTCCCAGTCGCTTGGCGGGGCGCGCTCGACGGACTCGGGCGGCACCGGATCGACCCCACCAGCCAATCGGGCAGGGGCTCGCCTGTCCCGTCCATGGCCGCGGTGTCCGGGGGGGGCAGCTCAGCGGCTCCGAACGGCAAGGCCGAGTGCCGCAGAATTCGCTCGGGGGGCGCCGACTATGTCGCGCGTTCTTGCTACTCCGAATCGCGGACCACGCGAAATTGCGTTGACCCTGGACCAATCCCTACTAGCCTACTACTTGGTGGTCGAACCGGGAGGATGCCTGGAGTCATGATTCGTTCACTATTTCACTGTGGGAGAGGAGTCCAGATGAAGGGCCCTTGGATGATGTGCTTCAGCGGTTGCCTCGCGGTGGTCACGGGCTGGGGATGCGAAACGGGCACGGCTGCAGACGGGCCAGTCCTCTGGGACGCCGGGACCGGAGACGGCACCGGTCTGGAAGGGGACACCGACGCCTCACAGGACGGGAGCCCTCCAGACGCATCGGTCGATTCTTCGAGTCCAGAAGATGCTCCTGGCGTGAACGACGTCGTCTATCAGGACTCTTCCGAGGACGCAGCAACTGCGGACGCGGGTGGGGAAACGGAAGGGGGCACGAGCAAGGTAAAGTGGCATCCGGGCTTCTACGTGCGCGTTACCCACCCGTGGGACAGCATGACCATCGGTGAGCCCAACATACGTGGTGCCCAGGTTCTCTATCATTGGCGCGACCTGGAATCCGACGACGGCGAGTACCGGCTGGACACCGCGTCTGGCGGGAATCCAGCGGGCAATCCCAGCAAGAACGTGGCTGATCTTGCCGCCCAGGGAAAGTACATGATGATTCTGTTCTTCGAGCAGACCTACGGTTCCAGTGCCTCGCCGTGCGTGCCGGCCTACATGCGAGACAAGTCAGCACATCCCGAACTGGAGGGGGGGCAGTTCGTGCGGATTCGGAACCAGGACACCGGCGAGAGCACCTACCCGGATGAGCCTCCGCCTTCGCTTCCGAGCAATATGAAGGTTGTCAGCTGTGCACCCAAGCTGTGGATCCCCGCGGTGCAGGACCGGCTATTTGCTCTCTTCGAAGCGCTGGGTGCCCGCCTCGATGGCGAGCCCTACTTCGAGGGGTTCATTTCTGGGGAGTCCTCGGTCTCGAACCCGGGCCCCGGAGCCGCCTGGGATGCGTTTTTCTTGGAGCAGCAGCGGGTGCTGTCGAAAGCGTTCCCGCGCAGCGTCGTCTATCAGGCGCTCAACTACACGATGAACGGCAAGGGGGTCATTCCGCTGCTGTTCCAGCAGGCGTACGACCTTGGAAACGTCGGGATCTTCGGTCCCGATACGGTGCCGGGGAAAGACACCTGGTCTACGCCCTACTACCGAACGTACGGGAACGACGCTCCCGCGCCCAACCGCATCCCCCTCTCCATGGCGATGCAGCTACCGTACGCCGGGGGCACCACCGCGGGTCTGGACCCGAGCCACCCCTGGCAGACGCTCCTTGACTATGCTACCGGCGAGCTGCACGTGAACCACTTCTTCTGGGATACGTACAGCTGGGCGGAGAGCGGGTATTCGACGAGCGACCCGTCGCACTCCTACGTTTACTCACGCGATGCGGTCCCGATGGTGAACGCCCTGAACGGCGAGATTCCGAACTCCGCCTGCCCCGAGAACATCGCCACGCTTGCTGGAGGATGCCAGACCAACCCCTGACGTGAACGACGCGTGGCCTGCCTGGGGCGCCGGGCAACGACGCGTCGCCTGCCTGGGGGCGCGTAGCCAACGCAAAGCCATCTGCTCTCCCAGTATCCGTGTCACGAGCGCGTGGGCGACGTCGCAGCTCCATGGGCGACGTCGCAGCTCCATGGGCGACGTCGCAGCTCCATGGGCGACGTCGCAGCTCCATGGGCGGCGATACCTTCAACGGTCAGCCGTCGAGGGTTCCCGATGCGGGAGGCGAAGTTCGGACTGGGCCTCCCAGGGCTACGGTACGTGCTGGCAAACCTGCCGGGTTCGACCGCGTAGCCCGGACAAAGCCGTATTGGCGGGGCGCGCTCGACGGGGTCGGGCGGCACCGGATCGACGCCCACCAGCCAATCGGGCAGGGGCTCGCCTGTCACGTCCAAGGCCGCGGTGTCCGGGGGGGAATGCTCGCGGCCAGCCGCGTCATGAGCTGCATCGGCTGCATCACCCCGTGCGTCTTGCCGCGCGTCGGATCCTTGCACAGCCAGGCGATCGAGCCGTCCTCGAGGATCGATAGGCGCTCGTTGGCGGTCGCGGGCCGCAAGCGGGCTCTTGCGCCGACGCACGGGTTGCGGCTGCCGATCGGGCAACAGCTCCTGTTGCGACCGTCCACGCGGGTCCATGCGGTCGAACCGTCCGCGCCCATGGCCTGCGTTGCGGCACGCCTGCAGGGCGTCGTCCTTGCGGACGATGTGCAGCGCGGTGGACGCCATGCGCCGTCCACCGCACGGCGGACAGATTCCGCGGCCCTTGCACGAGTGTGCGACCTGCCGCACCGCGGACATCGAAGCCTTGTCAGAACCCGCTTCCCGGGGTGTCCTCCGAGCATGGCGAGCGCCGCGCACAAGGTCCGACGAGCCGCAAGCGCGCCTCGATCCGTTCGAGTAGATTGTGTTCGACCTGAGCCGGTGGTGGGTGGGATGGAGAAGATCGTCCCGGTCGAGGGGACGAAGCTCAGCCCTTGAGGGCTTCTGCGCCGCCGATGATTTCCATCAGCTCCTTGGTGATGGCCGCCTGGCGTGCGCGGTTGTACTGCAACGTGAGGGCCGCGATCATCTCCTTCGCGTTCTTCGTCGCGGCGTCCATCGCCGTCATGCGCGCACCGAGCTCGGATGCCTGCGACTCGTACAGCGCGCGCAGGATCGAGATCTCCACGTACATCGGCACGAGCTTCTCGAGCAGCGCCTCTCGGTCCGGCTCGAAGATGAAGTCTTCCAGCGAGTGCTTGGGCGACGTGTCTTCCTCTCCCATCGCCGTGGGAGACTCGTTGATGGGCAGAAGCGGCTCCACGGTGACCCGCTGGGTCATCGCGCTCTTGAACTCGTTGTATACGATGTAGATGGCGTCGACCTCGCCGGCGAGGAACGGTGCGAGCAACGTCTTGCCGATGAGCCGTGCGCGGTCGTAGCTCAGGTCTTCCCACACGCCTTCGAACACGTGGAAGATGGGCGCGGAGCGTCGGCGGAAGTAGTCACGCCCCTTGCGCCCCACCAGCGCCATCTGCACCTTCTGGCCTTCGTTCTCGCGACGATGCCAGCTTCGCTCGGCGGTCTTGTTGATGTTGGCGTTGAACGCGCCGCACAAGCCGCGGTCGCTGGTGAGCACCAGGAACAGCACCGACTTCTCCGGCCGTCGGGCGAGGAGCGGATGCGCCAGCGCTTCCTGCACCTCGGCCTTCTCCGACGCTGCCGCGTCCTCCGACGGCTCCGCCGTGCAGCGCAGCAGCACGTCGTGTGTCTTCACCGCGTAGGGACGCAGCGCCAGGATGCGTTGCTGCGCGCGGTTCAGACGGGCACCCGCGACCATCTTCATGGCGCGCGTGATCTTCTGCGTCGACTTGACGCTCGCGATGCGCTTTCGGATTGCTTTCAGTGAGGGCATGGTCGTCCCCCGCCTACTTCTTGTCCGGCACGAACTTCTTGTTGAAGTCCTCGATGACCTTGTTCAGGCGCTTTTTGATGTCGTCGTCGAGCACCTGGCGTGTCCTGATGTCCTCGTACAGCGCCTTGTCGTGGGCGTCGACGAAGTCGTACAGCTCCGACTCGTAGCGGGCCAGGGAAGCCACCGGGAACTTGTCGAGGTAGCCCTGGGTGCCGGCATAGATGATCACGATCTGCTTCTCGACCGGCAGAGGCACGTACTGGCCTTGCTTCAGGATCTCCGTCAGGCGCGCGCCGCGGTCGAGCTGCTTGCGCGTGGCGGCGTCGAGGTCGGATGCGAACTGCGCGAAGGCCGCCATCTCGCGGTACTGGGCGAGGTCGAGGCGCAGCGAGCCGGCCACCTGCTTCATCGCCTTGATCTGCGCATTGCCGCCGACGCGGCTGACCGAGATACCGACGTTCAAGGCCGGACGCTGGCCCGAGTAGAACAGGTCGGTCTCGAGGAACATCTGGCCGTCGGTGATCGAGATGACGTTCGTGGGAATGTAGGCGGAGACGTCGCCGGCCTGCGTTTCGATGACGGGAAGGGCGGTGAGGGAGCCGCCGGAATAGGGGTCGCGGTCCACCACGTAGTCGCTGGCAGCGAGCTTTTCGTCCAGCTCCTTGGCGAGCTTCTTCTTGTCGTCACCCTTGGCCTTGTGCCAGGCATCGAACTTCTCGGGGTCGACAATCTTCCACGCTGCTTCCGTGGCGAGCTGCTTGGCCTCGACACCGACGTACATTTGGCCGTCGACGCCGCGCATGCTGAAGTCGCCCTTGCGGATCTCGGTGCCCTTCTTGAGCACGAACCAGCGGTGAGAGAGCTTGGCGGCGCGCTCGAGCAGGCGGGAGTGCAGGTAGAACACGTCGCCAGGGAACGCTTCGCGGCCTGGCGGACGGCGAAGCAGCAGCGAGAGCTGGCGGTACGCCACGGCCTGCTTGGACAGGTCGTCGTAGACGCACAGGGCGTGACGACCGGTGTCGCGGAAGTACTCCGCCATCGTGACACCCGTGTACGGTGCGATGAACTGCAGCGGCGCGAGCTCGCTGGCGCATGCCGCGACGACCGTCGTGTACTCCATGGCGCCGTAGGCGTTGAGGCGATCGACGACCTGGGCGACGGTGGACTGCTTCTGGCCGATGGCGATGTAGAAGCAGTACACGTTCTGGCCTTTCTGGTTGATGATCGTGTCGATGGCGACGGCGGTCTTGCCGGTCTGACGGTCGCCGATGATGAGCTCGCGCTGGCCGCGGCCGATCGGGATCATCGAGTCGATAGCCTTGAGGCCCGTCTGAAGGGGCTCCTTGACGCTCTGCCGGGCGATGATGCCGGGCGCCTTGATCTCGATGCGCCGGCGCTGCGTGGTGTCGATCGGACCCTTGCCGTCGATGGGCTGGCCGAGCGCGTTGACCACGCGCCCGACGAGCGCTTCGCCGACCGGCACGTCCGCGATACGACCGGTGCGCTTGACCGTGTCGCCTTCCTTGACGTGAGTGGCTTCGCCGAAGATGGCGACACCGACGTTGTCCTGCTCGAGGTTCAGGACCATGCCGTACAGACCGCCGGGGAATTCGACCAGCTCGCTCGCCATGGCCCCCTCGAGGCCGTAGATGCGGGCGATGCCGTCGCCCACGGTGAGCACCGTGCCGGTCTCCATGACCAGCGCGGCCTTGTCGAAGCTCTGGATCTGCTTCTTGATGATTTGCGAGATTTCTTCGGCTCGGAGCTGCATCGTTCCCTCATGCGTGTCGCGCCCGACATGGGCGCGGCGATGTTCTGCGGTCCGCTTGTCTCACATCGACATGAGCTGGGACTTCAGTCCGTTCAGACGAGTCCGCAGCGACCCATCAATCACCGTATCCCCCACGCGCGTGACCACCCCCGCCAGGAGCGTCGTGTCCACCTTCCGCGTCAACACCACGCGCTTGCCCATCATCTTCTCGAGCTCCGCCTGCAGGCGCTTGGCGTACGCCTCGTCCATGGCCGCCGCGCTCGTCACGCTCGCCCGCACGATGCCCTGCTGGTCGTCGCTCATCTTCACGAGCGTGCGCGCCATCGCCGGCACCACAGCCAGGCGGTGACGCTGGGCCAGCAGACGCATCGTGTTCTTCACGATGTCGCCCAGGCCCAGTCGAGCCGCCACCTCCCGCAGCAGCGCGTCGCGGCTTGCTTCGGGAACCAGCGGGTTGTCGAGCACGCTGCGCAGCTCGTCGCTCGCCGCGTAAGTGTCCGCGAAGGATTGGGTTTCGTCCGCGATGCGGCCGAGCGTGCCCGTCTCCACACCGATGTCGAACAGCGCCTGCGCATACCTTGCGGCAATCGCTTCGAAGCTCATGCCGAACCTCCCTTCGATACACCCAGACCACGCGAAGACGCGAGCTGCTTGAGGTAGTCTTCCGCAATCCGATCGTGGTCGGCGGACGTGATCTTCTGGACGAGGATCTGCTCGGCGGCCTGGACGGCCGCATCGACCGTCTCGCGGATGAGGTCGATGCGGAGCTGCTTGGCTTCCTGCTCGATGAGGAACTGAGCGTCCTTGAGCATGCGCTCGCGCTTGTCCTTGGCCTCGGCCAGGATGCGCTCCTTGTCGCGCTCGCCTTGCTCCCGGAAGTCTTTCTTGATGCGCTCGATCTCCTGATCGATGTGCCTGAGCTTGTCCTCGTACTGGTTCAGACGCTTGGTGGCGTCGTCGAGCATCTTCGTGGCCGCGTCGATGTCCTGCATGATCGCCTTCTTGCGGGACGTGAGCGCTTCTTGCAGGGGCTTCTTCCCGAAGCGCACGATCACGTACGCAAACAACGCGAAGTTGATCAGGTTGGCAAGGAACGGCGGCGGCATGTCGGGCTTGCGCCACAACAGGTTCGGCTCGACCTTGTCATCCGTGCCGAGGAATCCATAAAACCAGTTCATCGCATGCGGAGGCGCGTTGTGGTCCTCGTGCGCGGCGCCGTGCCCACCGTGCTCACCGCCTGCATTCGCCTCATGGCCGGGTCCGCCATGCTCGGTGCCTGCTCCGTGCTCACCATGGCCCGGCACGTCGTGCCCGGCAGGCAAAGGCTCAGGCGATCCGGCAGCCGCGTGATTCGGTTCGGCCGGCGACGGCGATGGAAGCGCTGATGCCGGCTCTTCCGGCAACGCGTGGGGAGGCTGCGGCGCATGCACCGGCTCCGGCGGAGCGGCCGGTGGCGGTGACACGGGTGCTGGTGCGGTGTGAGCAGGAGGCTGGCCGGCAGGTTGCCCGGGACGCGCACCCGCTGGCGGCCCTGGTGGACGCCCCGCGGGCGGAGCCGTGGGACGCGCCGCCGGCTCGCCGTAAGGGTTGTCGTCTTGGGCCCACGAGGGGGCAGCGATCAGGGCGCTCGCCAGTACGCCGAGGAGCCAGAAGAGCTTGCGCATCACTGCACCTCCCGTCCGAGCACGCGGCTCGCCACCTCCACCGACATCGCGGCGGTCATCGCGGTGAGCTCTTGCCGGATCGCGTCGCGCTCGGCTGCCAGCTTCGCCTTGCCGTCTTCGACCACCTTGGCGGTCTCCTCGCGGGCTTCCGCCAGGATGCGAGCTTCGAGCTTCTGGGCCTCGGCCCGAAGCTTCTCGCGCTCTTCGTTGGCGACGCGGCGTACCTTGTCGAGCTCCGACTCGTAGCGCTTGATGATCTGCCCGGCCTTCTCATCCATCTCGCGGGCTTTGGCGCGAGCACCCTCCGTGCGCTTCTCCCGCTCCTCCATCAGCTTGAGGAACGGGTCGAGCAGCAGAGGCTTGATGATCAAGAAGAGGATGAGGAACGCGACGAACTGGATGACGACGGAGCCGTCGAAGTCGATCGACACGCCGCCGCCGCTCGACGCGCTCATCAGCGAGGCGTGGGCTGTGGTCAGGAGTTCGCTGGCATGCATGGTCATCTGGGGGCTGGCGCGTGACGCCGAGGGGAAGGTACCCGCTGCATCCCTGGCCGGTTCAACGCGTTGCCGCGCGGCGTCTAACACTTCTGTCCGAGGGTGTCCAGCGACGCGGTGCGCCGTGTCACGACATGCGGATCGCCCGGGAAAACCGCCGGATTCTCACAAAATCGAGACACATCACGGTAGCCCGTCGCCTAGGCGTTACTCGCTGCCGCGCCGTCATGCACCGGCAATCTCGCCGGTCGCGGCAATCGCCACACGCCGTCGGTGCCCACCACCCGCAGCCAGTCCGCCAGCAGCGCTCCCGTGCGAGGATCGACCGCGTCGGGTTCCAGATCCAGCAACGGAACCAGCGCGAACGCCCGCTCGTGAAGACGCGCGTGCGGCACGACGAGCGACGGCTCGTCGACCGTCACACCGTCGACCCAGAGGATGTCGACGTCGAGGGTGCGCGGCCCGAATCGTTCGCGACGAATCCGTCCGTGAGCATGCTCGATCTGGAGTGCGGCGGTGAGCAGGCAGCGTGGGTCGAGGGTCGAACGAAAGGCTACCGCAGCGTTCAGATAGTCGGGTTGTGGCGGGCCGCCCACCGGGGTCGTTTCGTACAGCGGAGACAGGCGGACATCGAACACGCCGGGCAGCGCCCGAACGGCGTGCGTGGCGGACAGGATCGTTGCTGCGCGGTCGCCCAGGTTCGATCCGAGACCGAGGACGACACGTCGTGGTGGGACCAGCGTCACGGGGGCAATCTGCTTCGGGGCGTGACGAAGCGCAAGCTACAACGACAACCAGAGATTCCACAGCATATGCACGAGCGTGCTGGCGAGCAGGCCGGCGGACTCGTAGGCGATGCCGAAGGTGAGCCCGAGCAACACGGTCTGCCAGGCAACGGTCTTGTAGACGAGCAGGTGCGCGAGGCCGAACAGCATGGCCGCCAGACCGATGGCGAGCCGTCGGCGCACGCGCCTGCGCAGTGCGTGCTGCACGAGACCCCGGTACACGAGCTCCTCGGCGACCGGCACCACGACGACTGCGAGCAGCAGCGACGCGAGGTTCGGCGCGTGCTGCTCCGACGAAACCTCGGTGCGTTCGACATCCACGAGCCGCTGGATGGGCGAGAAGAACGCGGGGTCGTCGGATGCGCATGCGTGGGCGAGCGCAGCGGACTCGAGGGCATGTTGGGTTCCACGTACCAAGGCCAGGGACAGCACGAGCATGCTGATGGCGGCGGTCGCGGCGCGTCGCGCTGCGCGCCAGGACACCGCGAAGCCCGGCCGGAACCTGTGCGCAGGCACCCCCGCCGCCTGCGCGACCGCCGTGCGCAGGGGGGGAAGCTCGCGGCCGATCGCGACGCGGCCGAAGTGGGGGACGGCGATCGCGAACCCGAGGAACGCCAGGAGCTGCAATGGAAGGGATGCGTGGTGGACGCGCAACAGGAAGAGCATGAACGGCAGCGCTGCGGCGGCCAGCACGGCGTAGGCGACGTACGCGTAGAAGCTGCGCGACGACGGTGACGGAAGGCGGGTCGGAGGCGCGATCGCGAGGGCGCGTCGAAGGTGGTCGGCGATGGCGCGCGGCGGCGGGCTCATCCACACGGTGGCGGCCGTCGACGCGGCTGCGAGCGCGGCGAGGCCGATCAGAATCGGAGGAGCATGACCGCAGCGCGCCGCGATCAGGAGAACCACCCGCATGCCCGCGGCGCCGAAGGCCGCGGCCGTGACCGCCGGAATCCGCGGAGTCCTCCGCGCCAGGTCCGTCGTGCATGCCACCACGAACAGCGCGTCGATCACCAGCGATGCGACCGCCGTCCGGCGTCCCGACGCGAGCAGTTCGCGATCGAGGGCGGCGAGGGTGAGCACGGGAACGAGCCCGGAGAACAGCGCGAATCGCCACCGCTCGTAGCGTCGGGCCCCCGCATGGGGAAACGCGGCCAGTAGCAACTCGCGCAGGGAACCGTCCCGGTCGAGTTCCCGGTCCACGGGCACGAACGGATCCTTGGGATGCGTGCTCACGCAGTCGTCTCCGCCGGGTGCGAGGGCGGCGAGCTCGTCGGGGGACAGCGGGCCGATGACCTGCTCCGGGGCGGTGGCGCGCCGAAGGAAGACCGGGGGCATGCGGCACGACTGTACACGAAGCCCGGCCTGGGCTCGTCGGCTTTGCATTGTCTTGCGACGGCAGCCGGCGTACAGGCAGCCGTGTGTGCGGCCTGTCCTGGGGCGAGCTGTTGGTCATCGCGATCGTGGTTGCGTTCGTCCTGCTGGTGTTCCGGCGCAAGTGGCTGGTGGCGTACGGGCGAACGCCCTGGTCCTTTCGCAGACGGCGGGATCGCGAGCGGGACGATCCTCGGATCAAGGTTCGGCAGATCGACGGGAGAGGTTCTCACAAACACGGCGACCGATGAGTTGAGGCGCCGCGTCGTGCCGCTTTGTGGTACGCAGGAGCGGTGTTCGGTCTGGAGCCCAACGAGCTTGCGCTGGTCGTGTTTCTAGCGGTGCTGATCACCGCGATGGGGTGGTTGTCGCGCCTGGGCGAGTGGCTGGGAGCGCGTTTGGCCGGCAACCGCGAATCGGCCTCGGGTGACGGAGCCGACCCCCAACCGCGTCCCGCCAAGCCGTCGCGGCAAGCAGACCCTGGCGGCCCCGGCCAGCCTCCGCAACCCTGACCCGTGGCCGTTCGCTTTTGGTAGACTGCCATCCGCGTGAGCCAATCGCCTCCGACGCAGACTTTTTCCGGCCAGCCCGGCAGCTTGGGCACGGTCTACGTGTCGGGCAACGCGCCGGAGCTCGACGTGGTCGCCGCTGCGCTGCGGCTCGGTGCGCATCGTGTCGTCGACCTTGCGCCGCGGGCCACCGACCTGTCCGCGGTGACGGCACGGCCTTGCGTGCTCATCGCGGACCGGTCGGGGGATGCCGCACGCCAGCTTCTGCGTGCCGTGTCCGACCTGACCGACGCCGACCGAATCCATGTGGTGGTCGTTCGAGACGCCGACGCGCCGGATGTGGATTCGTCCGCGCTGCCGTGTCCCGTGTTCTCCTACGCGCGACCCTTGGATGTGGCCGCGGTGATCGCGAAGGTCAACGGGCTGCTCTTGTCGTTCATCGAAGACAACGCCCCGCCGTCGCTGCCGCCCGACGGCGACCAGGGACGCCTTTCGCCCGCCCCCTCGCACGACGACACGCCCGCCCCTCTGTCCTCGCCCACGCCCATGGGGCGCATCCCTTCACCGTCGCCTCTGCTCAGCTACGCACCGGCCCCGTGGGGGCCGTCCGACGGCCCACCGTCGAGCTCCAACCCGCCCACGCGCGCGTGGGCGTCGTCTGCGCCGCCGAAGAACGTACTATCGCCCGACCGCCGCGCGTTCGCTGGCCCCACGTCGGTCTCGCCAGACCTCGAAAGCCTGCTGTCGTCTGCCGAGCATCGCGTCTTCTCGGAGAACCTGTCGCAGTCCGACGTGCCGACCCCCGAAGAAGAGGTGAACGCCGTGCTGCCGCCGGATGTGCTCGCCGCCCTCGACGAGCCCATCGACAACGAAACGGATGACGATGACGATGACGGCGACGACCCGTCGGTGCCCCGTACGCCGAGCGGCGGCGGAACGACGGGCTCGCGCCGACACACGGGCACGGGATCGTCGGTGGCGTACGAGGCGCCGGTGGAGCCGGTGACCGCGACGGGCGAGGAAGACGATCCGCCGCGTGCGCTGGTGACGGGGGCGCAGGCGTATTCGCCACCGGTCACGCCGGAACAGGCGCAGCCAGCCCTCGACCTGCCCGTCGGGCCGGACGACGCACCCATCGATCCTCAGCCGCCCACGCCCCTTCCGTTGGAGATCGAAGCTCGTGCGGAGCACTGGCGGCCCGACCTCGTTGCGCAAGAGCAGCCGGCAGCGGTCGATGCCAAGCAGCAGTGGGCTCCGCAGGCGGCACACCAGCCGCATCCCTCGCGCGTCTCGGGCAAGTCTTCGCTGCCGCCTGTCCTCACGCCGGCGTTCGACGGCTTGCGGTGGCTGGCCTCGTGCGCCGCGCTGCGCACGACAGGATGCGTGTGCTTCGATGAAGGAGGCGTACAGCGCCGCGCGGTTTTGCGCGACGGCGATTTCGTGACTTGCGCGTCGTCCAGCCCCGACGAGTCGCTCACGGCGTTTCTTCTGGAGCGTGGCGACCTGCCGCGCGATGTGGTCGCGCACCTGTCGACGCGAGTCCCGCCGTTTGGGCGACACGCGGCGGCTGCGCTCATCGCGACGGGCTTCCTCGGACAGGACCAGCTATGGGCGGTGCTGCGCGGGCATGCGGAGTGGGTGCTGACGCGCATGGTGCGTTCGGTGTCTGGGCTGGGCGCGATCGAGAACGAGCCGCCAGGCCGGCTCAAAGCCGAGCCGTCGGTGTTCGGCGGAGCCACGGGTGCGGAGGTGCTCGTCGAGGTGTGCCGGCGCACCTTCTCGGTGGACGAGGCGGTGCAGAGGTTGGGAGGTCCGGGATCGACGCTCGCGCCCGGAAACAACGGTTCGCTGTTGGCCGAGTGCGCGCTGGACGATCAGGAGCAGACGATCGTGGGGCAGATCGCGGGCGCGACCGTGCAGCAGGCGATGCAGCGGGCGGGGCAACCCGAGTTCGCCACGGTGCTGTGCGCCCTGGTGGCGCTCGGTGTGGTGGAGATCCTGCCAGGTCTGCGCACGACGGGGCCGGCCGCCGCGCTGCAAGCCGCAGACGTCGAGCATCTCGACGACGAAGCGATCCGCCAGCGCGTGCGCGCGAGGTTGGCTGTCATCGAAGAGGGCGACTGGTTCCAGGTTCTCGGCGTGCCGCGCAACGCAACGGCCTACGAGATCCGCCGCGCGTTCCTCGACGCACGCAGAGCCTTCGAGCCGTCGAGGCTGCTCACCGCGGCCACCGCGGACCTGTCCGACGACGTGCGCCTCATCGTCGACGTGTTGGAGGATGCCTACGAAGTGCTGCGCGACGAGGCGCGTAGAGCCCGCTACCTCAAGGCCCTGGAGTCGAGCCCGCCCGGAGGGAGATGACACGCATCAACGCAAGCTTGCGATTCTCCGCGTCTCCCGTTATGAAAGCGCAATTCCCACGGGGAGGTTGTCGAATGCCGCCAGCATGCCGTCGGGTACTTCCCAAGATCTTTTCCTTCGCGCTCGCTTGCAGCGCATTGCTCGTGGTGCTTGTGGCCACCAAGCGAACCGAGGCGCAGCAACGCACCTTCTACCTGGACCGGCTGCAGATCGGCGATGAGCCGGAAGACGGCTTCGCCGTGTGGCGTCCGCGTATGAAGGAGAAGACGATGTTCTTCGGGCAGATGGCGCTGGGCTACTCGCTCAAGCCGCTGCGCGGATCCACCGTCGCGTACAACGACCGCGTGGCGGGCCAGACACCCGACCCGGTCAACAACCAGCTCAACACCTACCTGAGCGCCGGCATGGAACTCATGAATCGCGCCAGCCTGGCGGTCACCTTGCCGGTCACGCTCTTTCAGAACGGCGGCAATCCCTGCGACAAAATCTCCAGCGCAACCTGCCAGACGTCGGACCCCAACAGCACGGTGCCAGGCGATCTGCGCCTCGACGCCCGCATCATCCTGCACCGATCCGACAACCGGAAATTCCACCTCGGCCTCGCTGGATCGCTCTTCATCCCGAGCGGCGACGACATCTCCTACACGTCTGATGCGCAGACGACGGGCCGCGTGCAGGCGCTGTCTGAGCTGGACCTGAGCTCGGTACAGTTCACATTCAACACGGGCGTGCAGTTCCGCCCCGTGCATGGGCTCAACCAGCTCCGGGTCGGCAATGAGTGGACCTGGGCTGGCGGCGTGTTCATCCCGTTGCGCGACGGACGCATCCGGCTCGGCGGCGAGCTGTTCGGGTCCACCGGTCTTGGCAAGCCGGGGAACGTCGACGCGCTGGTCAAGGACAACAACACGTTCTTCACGAAGCGCAACACCCCGCTCGAGTGGCTCGGCGAGATCCGCGTCGCGCTCGACAAGGACAGGAACGCCTGGTTCGGCGCTGGCGCTGGAACCCGCCTGAGCGCCGGCTATGGAGCCCCGAACCTCCGCGTGCTGGCGACCATCGGCTACGCCTTCGGCATCGCCGACACCAATCCGACGTCACCTGGGCGTCGCTTCCGATCCGACATGCCCGACGAGCCGGTCTCTGCCGACCGCGACAAGGACGGCATTCCGGACGACATCGACCTGTGCCCCGATGTCCCGGAAGACGGCGCGGAGCCCGATCCGCACGACGGTTGCCCTGCGCCTCCGGACCGCGACGGCGACGGCATCCCGGACGAGTCGGACAAGTGCCCGGACCAGCCCGAGGACAAGGACGGCATCGACGACCTCGACGGTTGTCCGGAAGACGACTTCGATCAGGATGGCGTGCCCGACGCCAGCGATGCGTGTCCGCGCGAGCCCGGCCAGCCTTCCCCGGAGCCCGAGAAGAACGGGTGCCCACAGTTCATCCGCAGGGTCGAGGGCTCGACCGAGATCCAGATCCTGAAGAAGGTCGAGTTCGCCACGAACAGCGCGACGATCCTGCCCCGCAGCTACCCGATCCTCGACGAGGTCGTGCGGCTGCTCAAGGCCAATCCCGACATCAAGCGTGTCGCCGTGCAAGGCCACACCGACTCGCGCGGCAGCCGCGAGCTCAACGCAAGGCTGTCTCAGGCCCGCGCGGACAGCGTCATGCGCTACTTGACCGAGCACGGCATTGCCGCAAGCCGTCTCGAGGCCAAAGGCTACGGACCCGACAAGCCGATCGACACCAACGACACCGACGAAGGCCGGCAGAAGAATCGGCGCGTCGAGTTCCACATCCTCGAGCAATCCAACTAGCGCAACCCGGGCCGCCCGGCTGACGCGGTCCACCTCTCACCGGCACGTGCACGCCCACATGCCGGCCCAGGTTCGCGTCGTTGCGTCGGCTGAACTTCAAGCAAGCGACGGCCCCTGCGTTGATCCGAAAAGCAAGGCATCGGGACAAGGCTCAGCTTGGCTGGATTCGGTGTGCGCGGGATTCGCGACGCGCTGTCGAAGCTCAACGCCCCTTCTTGAGCCTGGCAAGCTCCGCTTCAAGCTCAGCCAGCTTACGGAGCGCTTCGTCACGCTCTCGCTCCGCGCGCACCCTCGCCAGCTCCGCCTGCTCGCGCTCCCTTCGCTCGGCCTCGCGCGCCTGCTCCGCTTGCTCGCGCTCGCGTTCCGCCTGCTCGCGTTCCCGCTCCGCCTGCTCGCGCGTCTCCACCAACCCCTCCACCATCGATTCGAGCCTCGCGATCAGCTCTTCTGACTCCGGCAGCGACGCACCCCCAACGTAGAACCTCAGCCGGTCCACCTCCATCGCCAGCTCCAGCCCGAGCACGCGCGACGACAGCAACCCGCCTTGCGGCAGAATGGGCTCATACACCCGCGCCTGGGCTGCCGGCAGCCGCCATCCGTACAGCCTGCCTCGCGTGCGATCGAACAGGAAGTACTCCGGGATGCCGAGCTGCGCGTAGCGACGTCGGTTGGCTTCGTAGTCCTTCTGCACGTCGCCCGACACATGGACTTCCAGCACCAGGTCCAGGCCCTTGCCCTCCTGCGCCACGACCCACTTGTCGCGCTCGTGCGGGTCGACGTCCACCACTGCCAGCACATCGGGTGCGAAACGCGGCTGCGCGGGATAGTACACCGCAAGCTCCGACGACACGTACACGCGCCTGCCGATCCGCCTGAAGAACGAATCCAGGGCCTCGACCGCCTTGCTCTTGGCCTTGCGGTGCCGGTCTCCCTCGGGCATGAACAGCTCGAAGGGGACGTCGGCGGGGAGCATGGCCACGACGCGCGCTCGCTCTTCTTCGGACATCTGCGCCCACTGTTGCTCGCTGGGCGCGCGGGGATCGTCGGGGTCGACCGCGTAGGGCAGAGGTTGCGTCATCTCGTCAGCATCGTAGCATGGCGTAGCATGCTCGTCAGAGCGTGCCCATGCACAACGGGTGCGTCTGCCGCACCATGTGCCACGACCCAAGTCTCACGCTGACGCGGACGCGCACGACCCGCAAGCGGGTCGATCCGGGTCGAGCCATCCGCCCGGTCAGCATCTCGTGCCGCTCGCGCTGAAGCAGGTTGCGAGGCGTTGCCCTACGTCGCGTTCCGGTCGTGGCGTGCTCCATGCACGGGTACGGGTGCGGAACGACGGACCGCCAGGTCACCTGAGAGGCTGCTGAACCGAAAGGCGACAGGAGGATAACGGTACATCGGGGCGGTCGCGCGCAGCTTCGGCTGGATCCGGCGTCACCATCGACCGAGCAGGGATGACGAGCGACGCGGCGATAGGAAGCAAGCTGTCATCAGGTGCAACACGATCGCGATGTGCGTTCAGCGACTCGCAGCGGACGTCACCCTGTCGGAAGCGTTGCCGCGCGATCACGGATTGAAGTCCGCAGGCTCCTGGCGCCGCGGCTTCGACGGCTTGGCGCCGCGTTTCTTGTTGCGAGACGACGCGGGCTCGGAGGTACCGCTCCGCTCCACCGCCTCCTGCAACTTCACGACGAACCCATGGGCTTCGGCAGCGATGTCCTGCGCGTCTTGTGCGATGCGTACGAGCAGCTCCTGCGCATCATGCAGCTCGGCGTCGACCTGCTCGCGCTCGCTGGGCGGCCTTGACGCGAAGTCTTTCTGCGCGCTGTCGATGAGCGTGTCGCCGACGTTATGGACGCGATGCGCACGCTCGGGCAGCTCGCTCATGCGCTGGTAGATCGAAAGCTCGGCGTTGGCGCTCGCCTCGATGACCGTGTTCAGCCCCTTGGTGGACTCGTCGACGGAGGACCCCGGTGTCACGACGATTCGGGAGGATGGCGGCTTGACCTTGTCGTCCACATGGAGGTGCATCGAGGGGAGTTGCTGGACACGCTGTCGGAGCTTTTCGAGGACCTGCTCTTGCGGTGCGGTGGGGAGCAGACCCAGCACCGACGCAAGCGAGCTGCGAGCGTCGCGTTCTTCGAGGCGGGTGGTGGTGACGAGCACATGCAGGTCGTGCACGGTGTCGAAATACTCGTCGTAGACGGGCGAACCGATTTCGACTTTTTCGCCGCGGGAGACCTTGGTCGGCATGCGGGGGCCCTGCCGGGCTGCGCGATGCACGCAACCCGCGAGCGCGAGGGCGGCGAAGGCGACCACCGACCGCAGCACCTCCCTGCGGTGCGTCTTGGTGGATGGGCTTGCCGGGCGGCTCGAGCTCATGGGCATTCGATGGATGCCCCCCAGACTTCGTACATCTTGCCGAGCGCGGCCAGATACATAATCACGCCACCGGCGCTGCCCACCGCGGCCACGCCCTGCCCCGCGTTGCCGCCAGCTTCCGAGACGGTGAACGCATCCCCGAGCGGACGCATCGCCGCGTCGTAGGTCTGCGCGCGCACATCGCGTGCGCCCGGATTGCCCTCGGTCCACACCATGATCCAACGTCCGTCGCCGAGGCCGAAGACCGACGGAGCGATCGCGGGGCCCCCGGGTCCACCGTCCGGCGTGCTCCAGGGCTCGGATGCGACGGGTTCCTGGCCGAAACCGAACCGCGTGAGGCGAATGGTCCAGGCAGCATCGCGGCTGGGCAAGTCGGCGAAGGCGACCAGCATCTCGCGACCGTTCCATCCGATGCTCGGCGTTCCCACCTGCACGCCGGTGCCAGGCACGCGGGTGAGCCTGCCGCCCGGCTTGCGATCGTCGGTCACCCATCCCACCCACACGCTGTCGTTCATGCGAAAGACCACGGCCAGGCCCTTGCCGGGCGCAACCGCGGCGCGTACGGCCTCCAGCGGGTGAGTCGTGGGCAACGTCCACAACACGTCGGGTACCGTCGAGTCCGTCGTCTCGATCGTGAGCGCGTCCTTGAACGTGCCGAGCCGTAACGGCGGCGTGGTGGCGACGGTCAAGGTGTTCTGTAGCGCCGAGGTGGGATCGTCGGTGTCGACCGCGAAGGCGATGTTGTCCGAGCCGCGTGTGGGCACCACGCGCCGCAGGCGATGGGCCGGCTTGTCCGTGAACGACTTCTTCGGCTCGAGGGTCTTGGGGTCGAGCACGAAGCCGAGGGCGGTTCCGTTTCTTGCCGCAAACCCGACGGCCACGCGCGGGTCGTCCGGCTGTGCCCACACCTCGATCGGGATATCCTTCGATGCGCCGACAACGATGCGCTTGCGTGCGCCACGGAAGATGCACGCCGCCGTGGAAGCGGACGGCTGGTCGACGGCTGGCGCTGGTGACGAGGAAGACGCGGTGGAGGTCGAGGCTGGCAAGGTCGGTGACGGTGTCGTCGAGTGCGTGGCGGCTGCGCGGCCCGAAGGCTTGGACCGGAGCGCGTGCAGTCCGACGCCGGCCAGCCCCACCACGCCGATCGCACCCACGGTTGCGATGACGGGGTAGAGGAATCGCCGGGATCGGAGCGCACGCGTGCGCTGGGTGTCGCCCGCATGGGTCATCTCCGGGTTCTTCAGCGACGGTGGAGCCACGACCACGGACGGCGAATCCGGGTCGATCGAGGGGTAGGATCGCTGAACGGGGATCGCAACGAGGTCAACACCGGGCGGAGCGTCAGGCTGCGCTGTCCAGAGCGCGGACGACCCAGCGGCGTCGGGTGCGGGGTCAGGGGCGACGCGACGCGAGTTGCGCGCGATGGGGGTTGCCGGCGGCGTGTCTTCGGAACGGTCGACCGCGTCGCTTGCCACGGCAGGAGGTGGTTCGGGTCGCGGCGTTGCGGGGGAGGGGGCTTGCGACGGTGGGTCGGGCAGCGGATCGAGGGCGGGCGTGTCGGATGGGGCCGGCACGGGCGGGGGCGCGAGCGCGGCAGGGGCGATGCCGAGCAGCGTGCTTGCCTGCTCAGGCTTGGCGGAGTTGGAAGGGCGCGCGGGCGGACGGGACGTGTCCGCGGTGCGCAGGGTACCGAGCGGTTTGGTGGGGACGGCGTCCAACGCGGGAACGGGAGCGGTGGAAGGGGGCGGTGATGCGCGCCGGATGCCGGCCGCACCAGGCGGCACGGCGCGCTTGCTGCGCGCGCGTTCGAGGGTTCGCTGCAGGGCTTCGGTAGCGGCGGGGTCTGCGGGGGCCAGCTCTCCGGGTGGGTCTGCGGGGCCTTCGCCCTTCTTGATGCCAGCGCGCTTGCAGGCATCCGCGAACGCTGGCAGATGCGAAGCGGGGGCGAACGCGGCCATGCCGTCGCGCCACACCGGAGCGTCGGGCGAAACGATGCCTCGCTCGATCGCTGCGGTCAGGGCCTGTACGTCGGCTACGCGCTGGACGCCCTGCTTGTCGAGCCAATGCCACCGATGAGACATGCAGAACCGAATGGTAGCGGAGGTGGAACGAATGTGCGAGAAACCGTGCCTCTGCGGCGTACACGCCGCGTTGTGCTTCTCAAGGCTCTTGGGCCGTGCCGGCAGGGGGGCCGTGCTCTTCGGGCGGTGCGGGCTTCAATGCCCAGAATCCTCTGTCGGGGTCGCGCTCCTTCATGAGCCATTCCCAGAATGCGTCGGCCCACATTGCACCGCCGGCGGTGTCCGGGTGCCGCTTGTCCCGCTGCCGTGTCATCCGCGCCCCGACCTCGGAGGAATCGAAGTGCCGACACGGCGCGCTCTCGCGCCGGGTCATCTCGACCAGGTCCGTGGGCGCACCCTCCCAGACGGGGATGGAGATCCACACGCAGGGTGTGCCGCGGAAACGACGAACGATCGCACGTACGAGCGGGGCACGGCGGTCGGCCGGCTTGGCAAACAGCTCGTTGGCGCCGAGGGTGACCAGGAACAAGGCGGGCCGATAGCCGAAGTACAGGTTGTCGATCTCGGGGCTAGCCGCCCAGGTTGACAGCCATGAGCTGGTGCGGGCAAACGACAGGTATTTCGTGCCCATCTCGTGGAACTTGGGTCGAAGTGCCTGTTGCAGGCCGGCGTCCACGAACGAATCGCCGATGTGGATGACAAAGCCGTTGGGCGGGGCCGTGGGACCCATCGACCGCGCTGCCGGAGCCAAGTCGTCGGCCAAAGACAAGCCTGGCACGAGCGCCACGAACACCGCGGACGCAGTGAAGCATGCTGCGACCGTGCGGTAGTGGACGGGCGAGCGAAGCGGATGCACGACCTGCTAGGGTCCACGACCGCGGGGCGGCGGTCAAGCGACGTGGCGGCCGGCGCGTGTATTCGGTGCATGTGGGCTTCGGTTCCGCCGCACGACCACGTTCGGATGTCTGCGGGGAACCCCGCCCGGCCCCATGTACCCGAGGCCGGTCAGTCCCGGACGCCTGGCAAGGGTCGGAGCCGCAGCTCGCGAGGGATGATGGGCATCGACCGTGCCCGACGATTGACAGGACTGCATAATCGCGGTTGCTTCCTGATGGCGCCGATGATTCTGGCGGTGCAGCACCGTGACCAGGTGACGGAGCATTCGCAAGCACTCATGACACCAGGCTTGACGTTCGATCGAGTGGGCAAGCGCTACGATCAAACCGTAGTTCTGTCCGACGTTACGTTCACCACCCAACCCGGGGAGTTCGTCGTGCTCGTGGGGCCGTCGGGTTGCGGCAAGTCGACGCTGCTGCGGATGGTGGCCGGGCTCGAGACCATCAGCGAAGGCACGATCAAGGCGGGGGATCGCGTGCTGAACGACGTTCCCCCGCAGGAGCGCGGCGTCGGGATGGTGTTTCAGAGCTACGCGCTGTACCCCCACATGACCGTGCGGGAGAACCTCGCCTTTCCGCTGTACGTCAAGAAGGCGTCCGTGGCCGACCAGCAACGCGCCGTGCAGGAGGTCGCCGACATCCTCGGGCTCGGGCCGCTGCTCGATCGGTATCCGAAGCAGCTATCCGGCGGGCAGAGGCAGCGTGTGGCCATCGGGCGCTGTCTGGTGCGCAAGCCGGAGATCTACTGCTTCGACGAACCCCTGTCGAACCTCGATGCCGCGCTGCGTGCGCAGATCCGAGTCGACATCAAGGCGCTACAGCGCAAGCTGAACAAGACCACGCTGTACGTGACGCACGACCAGGTCGAGGCCATGACGCTGGCCGACCGGATCGTGGTGCTGAACCGGGGCGTCGTGCAGCAGGTGGGCACGCCGAAGGATCTGTATACGCAACCGGCGAACCGGTTCGTCGCCAGGTTTATCGGCACGCCATCGATGAGCCTGATTCGTGGGGTCGTTGCTGGCGGACGTTTTTCCAGCGGCGCGTTGCATGTCGCGGTGGACTTGCCCGACGGCGAGGTGGTGCTCGGCGTTCGGGTGGAAGACGTGCTCGTGCTCAGCGGCCCGGGCGCCACGGCCGACGCTGCGTCGCAGGCTGCGGATGCGTTCCAGGCGAGGGTCGCGGCGGTGGAGCCGGTGGGAGAGAGCGGGTATCTGCATTTGGAGGTGGAGGGGCTGCAGATCGAGAGCGATGAGGCGCGCGCCCCGGGCAAGGCCGGCGACGGCAGCGACAGGTTGATGGCGAGCGTGCCCGGCCATGCGGCGTTTTCCTATTGTGTCGGCGACGGCATCACGCTGCGCTTGAGGCCGGAGCGGTGTCACGCGTTCGACGTGTCGAGCGGGCGTTCGGTGAGGCGATCGGCAGGAGGGCAGGCGTGACGACCGCGCCGTGGGAAGGGCAGAAGGCACAGGGCGTGCTGTCCGCGCGCACGGGTTGGATCGTGCTGGCCGCCGTGCTGCTCGTCGTGGTGCTGTTCAGGCCGGTGGCGCAGATGCTGGAGCCCACGCCGGAGGGCGTGAAGGTGATCCTGTGGCACTCGCAGCGGGGCGAAGAGCGCGACACGCTCGAAGCGCTGCTGCGTCAGTTCAATGCCGATCCCCGCAATGTCGGCCGCGTATATGTCGAGCCGCTCGGCGTGCCGGACGCAGCATTCAAAGACAAGCTGATGCGCAATATCCCGCGCGGCTCGGGTCCGGATCTGTTCGTGCGTCCGCACAATGAGCTCGGCGAGCTGTACGCCGAGCATGTGGTGGGCGAGGTGCCGCGAGACGAGCTACCGTTCGATGCCGGCCAGTATGTCGGCAAGCTGCTCGACGGCTTCTCGATCGAGGGGCGCCTGTACGGCTATCCGCTCACGTACAAGGGGCTGTTCCTGTTCTGGAACAAGCGGCTCTTGCCCGGCGGCCCGCCGCGCGACATCGAGGATCTGAAGCGCCTGGCGGGGCACCTTCCGGCGGGTTCTTTCCCGATCGTGTATGACGCGACCAGCTTGTACTTCCACTCGCCTTTCCTGATCGGCGCGGGGGGCACGGTGTTCGGGCGTGACGGGCGGAGCTTCGCGTTGTTCGACGATCCGGGGGTGGGCTCGTTCCGCTGGCCGGGGGAGTGGAAGCGCGACGGCGTGCTGCCGCCGGAGCCGAACTACAACGAGATGGTGCGTCTGTTCCAGGCGGGGCAGGCTGCCGCGATCATCTGCGGTCCATGGTACACACCGAGCGGTCCAGTCGACGAGGCGCATGAATGGGATGTGGCGCCGCTACCGAACGTGATGGGACGCCCGACCGGATCGTTCATCACGGTTGAAGGGGTGTACCTGTCGGCTCGCAGCAAGCATCCCCGGGAAGCCATGCAGGTGGCTGCGTTCCTGGCCGGTCCGGTCGGCGAAGCCGCGCGGCTGCAGAAGCTCAGCCTGCCCCCGGTCAGCGTGTCGGCCTATGCGAGGATGGACGCCAACCCGCCGTCGGACGAAGCGGGACGCAGGCGCAACGACATCGTGCGTGTGCAGCGCGCGGCGCTGGAACACGGACAGGTCACACCGAACTCCGAGCGGATGGCGTCGGTTTGGACGCCAGCGATGGACCTGCTCCAGGCGAGCCTGGCGGGACGCAGCTTCGAAAAGGCGCTCGACGACGCCAGGTACACGCTGGCGCGGGTGGACGAGGTGCGGCCTACGAACGTGGACTGGCGTCCTTACGGCGCCGTGCTGGTCGTGCTCTTGATGTTGGGCACATGGCAACTCGTGGTGCGTGTGCGCCGGGGCTCGGCGGCGGGCGAGGCGGCACGGGCCCGTTTGACCGGCTTCGATACGAAATCGGCTCTGCCGTACCTGCTTCCCGGCTTGCTGGCCGTGGCTGTTCTCGTGTTCATTCCCCTGGTGGTCGGCGCGGGCATGTCTCTGTACGAGCACGAGCACGGCTCGTTCACCTTCGTGGGCTTCGACAACTTCCGCAAAATCCTGCTGCCGCCCATCTCGCGCCTGCTGCAGGCGCGGTCGTTCTACTTCGCCCTCGGCGTCACCGTGCTCTGGACCGTCACCAACGTGGTGCTCCATGTCGCCATCGGCGTCGTCGCCGCGCTGCTGCTCAGGCCGTCGTGGAACCGCCTCCGCACGCCGTACCGGATCTTGCTCATCCTGCCCTGGGCCATCCCCAACTACATCACGGCGCTGATGTGGAAGGGCATGTTCAACGCGCAGGTGGGCGCGATCAACGTGCTGCTCGCACCGTTCGGGTTCACCGGCTTCAACTGGTTCGATCGCTTCCACACAGCGTTCACCGCGAACCTGGTGACCAATACCTGGCTCGGCTTCCCGTTCATGATGGTCGTGACGCTCGGGGCGCTTCAGTCGATCCCAAGCGAGGTGGAGGAGGCTGCCGTGCTCGACGGCGCCTCGCGCTGGCAGCGCTTCCGCCACGTGATCCTGCCGTACATCCGGCCGGCCTTGCTGCCGTCCGTCATCCTGGGGTCGGTATGGACGTTCAACATGTTCAACGTCATCTATCTGGTCAGCGGCGGTGAGCCGGGATCGCAGACGGACATTCTGATCAGCGAGGCGTATCGCTGGGCGTTCGAGCGTGGGCAACGATTCGGTTACGCGGCGGCGTACTCGGTGCTCATCTTCCTGTTCCTGCTGCTCTATAGCCGGTTCACCTCACGCTTGCAGAGAGCGGAGCCATGAAGCCACGCACGATCGACATCGTCGTAACGCACATGATCCTGTTGCTCCTGTCGGCCGTCGTGCTCTACCCGGTGCTGTGGGTGCTCAAGCTCGCGCTGACGCCGGGCGGGCAGCTCGGCGCCGACCCGAGTCCCATCCCGGTGCCGTCGCACTTCGACCTGTCGAACTTCAGAGCCTTCCTGTTCGCCCGGGACTTCAACGGCAACCCGCTGTTCCTCTATCAGCTCGGCAACTCGCTGCTCGTCAGCGGTGTGGCCACCCTCATCGGTGTGCTGTTCGCGTTGTCCGCTGCCTTTGCGTTCTCGCGTTTCGCGTTCACCGGCCGCGAGGCCGGGCTCAAGCTCATGCTCGTCTCCCAGATGTTTCCCGCGGTCGTGACCGCCGTGCCGCTCATCGTGATCCTCGACGGTCTCGGGCTGTTCGGCACCACCGCCGGCCTCGTGCTCATCTACGCGACTGCGAGCGTGCCGTTCTGCATCTGGATGCTCAAAGGGTTCTTCGACACCATCCCCAGGGATCTGGAGGAAAGCGCCCGGCTCGACGGCGCCGGCAGCTTCGTCATCTTCTGGAAGATCATGCTCCCGCTGGTTCGCCCAGGCATCGCCGTCACCGCGCTGTTCTCCTTCATGACCGCCTGGAACGAGTTCATCATGGCATCCATCTTCCTCGATGACGTGACCAGGTACACCCTGCCCGTGACGTTGCAGCAGGCGGTTGGCGGCTACGATCCAGACTGGGGCCTCTTCGCCGCGGGCTCGTTGCTGCTGTCGATCCCGGTGGTGCTCGTGTTCTTTGTCGTGCAGCGTCACATGGTCCAGGGGCTCACAGCCGGGGCGGTGAAAGGGTGAAGCCGATCCCATGAGCGGGCCCGTGCCCGATCGCACCATCCTCGACGCGCGTTGGCGAATCGACAGAATGATCGCCGTCGGGGGCATGTCGACGGTACATGCGGCGTGGGATCTGGTGGAGTCGCGCCCGGTCGCGGTCAAGATCCTGCTCGACCAGGCCAAAGGCGTTGCCGACCTGGTCGCGCGGTTTCGACGCGAGCGGAGGATCCTGGCCTTGATGACGAGCGTGCATGTGCCGCGCTTGCTCGGTGACGGTCATCTCGACGATGGCACTCCGTTTCTGGTCATGGATTACCTGCAGGGGAGCACGCTGGCCGACCTGCTCGATAGCTGGGGCCCGCTTCCGTTCGGCACGGCGGCCAGCTATGTCGTGCAGGTTTGCGAGGCAATCGCGGAGGCACACTCGATCGGCGTGGTGCATCGCGACCTGAAGCCGGCCAACCTGTTCGTGACCAGCGGCGCTTCGGGCTTCGCCCTCGTCAAGGTCCTCGACTTCGGGATCTCAAAGTCCGCAATCGGCGCAGGGGATGGCATGGGCTCCAACGAGCCGTCGCTCACGCGCGCGACCGACGTGTTCGGCTCGCCGCAATACATGTCTCCCGAGCAGCTTCTGGCGTCCAGGCAGGTGGACCACACCGCGGACATCTGGTCGCTCGGCGTGCTGCTGTACGAAATGCTCACCGGCGGCTTGCCCTTCGAGGGCACCACGGTCGAGAAGGTGCGGGCCGCCGTGATGACCACCCGCCCTCCGCCCATGCGCGAGCGACGGCCCGACATCCCGGACGGGCTCGAAGCGGTGGTGTCGCGGTGCCTCGAGAAGCTCGTCGACGATCGCATCCCCACCGTGGAGGAGCTCGCGCGCGTGCTGCTGCCCTTAGCGGAGCCTCGCGAGCCGGCCGAAGCCGACCTCGAAAGGATCATCGCGTACGGACCGCCCGCCAGGCTGCCGATGCCGTCCGATCCTGCCGCAGCTCTCGACGCCATCGAGGCTGGGAACCCGGGGCGGGAGCCAGCGGCATCATCGGCGAAGCTTGCTCCGCTTGCAGGTCGTCCCGTGCTCCTGTTCGGTCCGTTTCCGGACCCGGAGGTGCCAGAGCCATACGTTCCTCGCCGCAAGATCCAAGCCCAGGCGCGACGCCGCACCAGGAGGGTGTTGGCGGCGTCGGGAGCCGCGGGGCTTGCTGCGGGATTGGCCCTCGGTGCTATGCTGGAGTGGTTGGCACGCTGGTGATTTTCGCTCGCGCCCACGGCAATCGCCACGCCTCGGGCGCAGCGGCGCCACCGGACCCGTTCAACGAACGCGACCGCCGTGTGATAGACGCCAGCAAGGAGAGCTTCGGGCTGAGCCGCAGCGGGATCAGCAGGTCGGACACTCGCAGTGTAGCACTCGATCGGAAGACGAATCGTCCGTGCACGCGTCGAAGGGGCTGATGCACACGCTCTGGGACATGCATGCGCAGGTGATGTCGTTGGCGCACGCGCCAGGCACGTCCACGCAGTGAGCGGTGTGGGTCCAGGCGTCGTAATACACGCACGCATAGTACTGTTTGTCGCAGTCGGCGCAGCTCGAGACATAGCTGCAATCCTGGGCGGGCACGCAAGGTCCCCAGCACGCCCCGCGGACCGACGGAACCGTGGGCGGGGCGCACGATGGCGTGGGGGCATTGCACAGGACGTGGCTCTGGTCGCAATCGAAGCCGACGCCGCAGCGTCCGGCATTGCACTGGGCCCCGTCGGCCGAGGACACCCCCATGGCTGTGCAAGTATTGACGAAGCATGTGGGGATGTTGCAGGTAGGCGGCGATTCTCCCGGCGCAAGAGCGATGCAGCTACAGCAATCGGAGTATAGAGTGCAATCATCTGCCGTCTTGCATTCGGGTTGCGGCAGGGCGCCGCCGGTGCCCGCGGACCCGCCTGTGCCGGAAGTACCGCCCACGCCGCCGGTTCCGGAGGACCCTCCCGTGCCTCCTGACCCTGCCGTGCCCGCGGACCCGCCTGTTTGCGTCGTTCCGCCCGACCCTGCCGTGCCCGCGGACCCGCCTGTTTGCGTCGTTCCGCCCGACCCTGCCGTGCCCGCGGCCCCGCCAGTCGCCGACGAGCCGCCATCCCCCCCCGCGCTGTCGGCGCTGGCGTCCTGGCCCGGCGTGGACCCCGGTCCAGACGAATGAAATTCCTC
>Ga0272446_1000901_pt1 | contig 45166 bp, 23 predicted proteins | sample YNPCB0061_FD_194587 | JGI IMG/M metagenome (GOLD analysis project Ga0272446, IMG submission 194587) | Hot spring microbial mat communities from Yellowstone National Park, WY, United States - YNP-CB-006-1 | ecosystem: Environmental > Aquatic > Thermal springs > Hot (42-90C) > Sediment | place...
TATTGAATACAACATCCAAAGACCTCATGAAACTCTGGATATGAGACCGCCGATTGCTGTATATTTCAATTTGTTCTACAAACCCCGCTTCGACAAGGGGGTGCACTTGAAACTATGGAACCGAACAGACACTTGACTCTAACGCCGATATTCGTTAAATTGCTCCCGTCACAGACAGCATGGCGGCCAAAAAAAGGCGTAAGACCTGCTTAGACCACGCGCCAGCCAAGCTAGCGCATGAATGAAAATTTCCGCACAGCCTAAAAAGCGCAAAGCGGAAGTATATGGGTTAGATGGTCTCAACTGTGAAACGCATTGAGATTTTTTTATTTTTATATCTATGCCAGTCACAAAAGCAAAGAAGGCTCAGGTCCTAAAAGACCTTAATGACAAATTCAGCAAAGCAAAGGCCGTTTACTTCTCTGGTTACAGAGGCATTACGGTCAAAAAGATGGTCCAATTGCGAAAAAATCTCCGCAAACACGGGGTAGATTACGCTGTGGCAAAAAAGACACTTTTTAAGATTGCCGCTAAAAATAACAATCTGCCAGAAATTCCTGATGAAATAATGGAGGGACCAGTGGCGGCCGCGTTTGGTTACGATGACGTGGTTATTCCCGCAAAAGTCTTGAAAGATTTTGCCAAGGAAGCTGAACAGCTAGTAATTTTAGGTGGACTTGTTGACGGGAAGTTAATCAGCAAGGCACAGGCGCAAGAGCTAGCGATGCTCCCGTCAAAAGAACAGCTCTTGGCAAACCTGATTGGATCAATGAAAGCGCCAATCAGTGGATTTCACGGAGTACTTGCTGGAGCTTTGCGCAAATTGGTTTATACTTTGGCGGCAATCCGCGATAAAAAGCCCGCCGCCTAGCCTTAAAATTGGCTCTTAAAACCTTTTAAGAGCGTACAAAGCAACAAATTTAGCATTATTTTAATTCTTAAATCCTAACAACACACACTATGGCAGACGTAGAATTAAGCAAGGACGCAAAGACGATCCTTGAAATGGTTGAGAAGCTTTCCGTTCTCGACCTAGCAAATCTGGTAAAGGCGATGGAAGAAAAGTTCGGCGTTTCGGCCGCCGCCCCAGTCATGATGGCCGCCGCTGGTGGAGTAGCCGCGGCTGGAGGAGCCGCTCCGGCTGAAGAGCAAGCGGCTCAGGTGACAGTGGTGCTGGCAAGCGCTGGAGCGCAAAAAATCAATGTCATTAAAGCAGTCCGTGAGGCCACCGGGCTTGGACTTAAAGAATCAAAAGATATTGTTGATGGCGCTCCAAAGCCTATTAAAGAAAACGTCCCCCGCGAGGAAGCCGAAAAGATGAAGAAAACAATTGAAGCAGCCGGCGGAAAAGTTGAATTTAAATAGCAGTTACTTTTCAACTCGCTGTTTGATTAGCCTAAGCCGCGACCGCGCAATAAGCATTAGGTCGTAATCAGCAACGATTTTTGTCAACATTGGGCACCAATCAAAAAGATCTCTGTAAGAAGAGATCTTTTTGATTGACAGGCAAAAAAATTAAAGATAAGATTTTTGCCTTTTAAATAAAACTTATGAATTTAAGGCAAAAAATCACAGTATTGCTTTTGCTCACAATAACCCTGTCAGGAATCATCATCTTGCTTAATCAGGCAAAAGCCGCGGATGGATCTGCTAGCCCCAGCCCGCAGATAACAACGCCGTCGGCCAAAAATTTAGACGCGGTTAAAGTTAAGACTGAAACTGTGTCAAAAAACCACAAGTCAACCATTGACCTTGTTGGCACTATTAAAGCCAACGATCAAATTAAAGTTTTCGCAACCGCGACAGGCCAAGTGGTAAACATATTGGTCAGTGAAGGGCAAACAGTTAAAAAAGGCGATCCTCTTTTTGTTATTGGAGGAATCAACGGGACAAAACCAATCGCCCTGATTCAACTTGAGATAGCCCAAAAAAATTATGACGCGGCCAAAAAAGGTCTTGAAATAACAGAAAAAAGCAATACAGCGGCCTTGAAAGCCGCCCAGCTCCAGCTATTAAGCGCTCAACACGCCGCCGAAGGCTCAAATATTGATCTACAGGTCTTTGACCGCAATATAAGCGCGATCAACACTGGGCTTAATTACATGGACAGCAGTCTTGACGCGACGCGCAGAAATAGCGATTTAGCTTTGGAAAACGCCCAAATTGGCATAGACGCTTTGAAAACATCAATTAACAAATTGGAAAAACAGAAAGCCGATTTGGAAAAATTTATTGAAGAACATGGCACGACTATTGCCAGCCAACCAAGTCCAGCGCAAAACACCACGGGACAAGGCCAGCCGCAGGGACTTAACGCCAGCCAGCCAGCAGGTCAGGGAGCGCAGGATTTATCATCAGGCATGGGACAGCTGCCATCTGGTCAACAGAACGCCACCAATACGACTGATTTAGCTTCTCAGCTGGCCACACTTAATCAAACAATAGAAGACCTTTACACAAAGTTGGAATCGGCCAAAATCGGCTATAAGCAATTGGAACAGGCCAGGACACTTTCCCAAAATACGATCATGGGGCAGATATCCCAGTCACAAGCCCAAAGTGACGTGCTGTTCTTAAATAAACAAAGCGCCGCAACAAAACTTGGTCTTAATGATGGCGGTTCGGACGCGGTTAAACTAGCACAGGCCGGCTTGGACGCGGCAAGGATCAAGAACGAAGCCGCGCTGATCCAGTCACAAACGCAACTGGCGTTGGCATCTTCAAACCTTGAAATGGCAAGAATTCAAGCCGACGCGCTGACAGTTCGCTCTCCTATTAACGGAGTAGTAGGAGAAATAGGAGTCAACCTTGGCGATCTTGTTAGTCAGCAATCTCTGCTCACGCAGATATCGGGGCAAAATAATTATGAGTTAAGAACGGCTTTGGACGCTGATAGCGCTGACCTTGTCAAAGTTGGCTCAATCGCGGAGGTCTTGATTGGAGGGAAATACATCAAGCTTCCGGTGAAAAGCGTCAGCGCCTATGCCGATCCCGCCACCAAACTGGTCGCTTTAAGCATAGCTCTTCCAAAAGTAAACTTCCGCGCCAACGCGCCCTTAAAGATCAGATTATCGCTTGAACATGGCAATGACGCGCTTGAGACGGGAACTTTTTTCATCCCGCTTGATGCCCTAATCATAGGGACGGAAGAGCAATATGTTTTTATCGTCAAAAATGGCAAAGCGGTCAGGAGAGTCGTGGAGACTGGCGAAGTGCGCGGCGATCAAGTGGCGATAACCAAAGGACTTGAAGAAGGCGATTTAGTCATCACGGAAGGGGCAAAAACCGTTCTTGAAAATCAGGCGGTAAACCCGACATGATTAATGATTATGGCAAAACAAGCATTCCAACAAGCTAATTCCGGAGACAGTCTTTATCTGCAAAAACTTATTTACACCGCGGACGCTGGCAAGACTTTTCTAACATTTTTCATCAACAATTTCCGCGTCACGGTACTAATCGTGATTTCCCTGCTGGCATGGGGTCTGTATTCGTTCATGGTATTGCCGCTTGAATCAATGCCAGAAGTGAAGATTCCTTACGGCATTGTGACAGTTTCACTGCCCGGCGCTTCGCCTGAAGATATTGAGGAGCAAGTGGTGGACAAAATTGAGTCAAAACTCTCCTCATTGAGCGGAGTAAAGCAAATTCGTTCTTCGTCCTTGAATTCATTTGCTTCAATCACTGTTGAATTCCGAGCTGAAGAAGACCTGAAAGATGCGATCAGGCGCCTGCGCGACGCTGTTGACAGCGTAAAGAGCGAGCTCCCAAGTGAAGCAAGCGAACCTAAAGTGACCGAGGTTTCTTTCAGTAGTTCTCCTGTATGGACAGTTGTCGTGACGGGACCTTATGACGGTTTCACTTTGCGCAAATATGCCGAAATCGTTCAGCGCGAAATAGAGAAATTGCCTGAAACGGACTCCGTTACGATTGATGGTGGCGATGTTTACGAGATCAGAGTCAAGTACTATCCGAATAAACTTCAGCAGTTTGGATTATCCCCTGACGGAGTCAATTCCATAATTAAAGCCAATAATTTTTCCATCCCGTTAGGCACGCTTAATATCTCAAATTTTGAATACTCGCTAAAAAGCGACGGCAAGTTAAATTCGGCGGCTGATCTTCGCGATTTGCCTCTTGTCAACATTAACAACCAGCTGGTGCGGCTAAAAGATGTAGCCGACGTGATTGAGATGGCCAAAGAAAGGAAAGTTTTAAGTAAGTTTTCTGTCGCGGGAGCGAGTCCTCAAAACGCCGTAACTTTGAATGTCATAAAAAAAACAGGCGGATCAATCCTAGCTCTAATTGATAACGGCAAGAAAAAGATTGAAGACCTGACAAAGAATAGTCTGCCCGCGGATTTAAAAGTTGAAACCACCCTTGATTATTCCACTACCATTAGGCGTGATTTTGAACAGCTTTGGCATGATGGCCTTTTGACGATCTTGTTGGTGACAATACTGCTATTCCTGTTTGTCGGTTTGAAAGAAGCTTTCGTGGCTGGCCTAGCCGTACCGCTGGTTTTTGCCACTACTTTCGGGATCATGAATCTAACGGGGATTACTCTCAACTTCCTTTCGCTCTTTTCCCTGATCCTCGCGCTTGGTCTGCTGGTTGATGACGCGATCGTCGTAGTGCAGGCCACTAAGCAATACCTCAAGACTGGTAAATTCACTCCGGAAGAAGCGGTCTTGCTCGTATTCAAGGATTACAAGATACTTCTGACGACAACCACCTTAACTACTATCTGGGCTTTTTTGCCATTGCTGATGGCATCGGGCATCATCGGACAGTTCATAAAATCCATACCGATTACTGTTTCCGTGACACTAGCCGCTTCTTTTATGATTGCCATTCTCATCAATCACCCAATGGCGATAGTACTGGAACGGTTCAGACTGACTAGGGCTTATTTCAAGCCTTTATTATTGGCGAGCGGAATTTGCGCCTTACTTGGTTTAATTTTTTTGATTTCTGGTAAAATCGCGCCGCTATCCGCGATGATGATATTTTTTATTTGCGCCACTTTGTTCGCGGCGCTTTTGGGCTGGTACGTAAAATCCCTCCGCGCGAAGCTGATGGCAAACGAAGATCTGTTATTGCGTGAAAAAGCTGATCCCGCAAAAATCAAGGCCAAGATTTACCATCACTACCTCGCGCCGGACGAAGAAAGAGGTTTTTGGAATAAAGCAATCAGCGGCGTGGTGAAAATTGAAAAAATTCTGCCCGCCTATGGTAATTTTTTGCGTTCATTCCTTGTCAGTAAACCCAAATCACTATTTTTTCTTCTGACTGTTGGATTGATATTCGCGGGAGCAATTTTTATGCCTGCAAGCGGGATTTTAAAATCAGAATTCATGTCTCCCGCTGACTCCGATTACCTTTACGTGAACATTGAAGGTCCTCCCGGGCTTGTTGCTAATAAGACACAAGATGTGGCAGACCGCGTGGAAAAGATTCTGTTGCAAGAAAAAAACATCAAATCCTTTTCTGTTGTAATCGGTTCCGGCGGAGTGAACCTTAAAGGCGGCGGCATGACAAGCTCAAGCCCCAGCGCGCAAAACAACAAAGCGCAGTTCGCGATTAACCTTTATCCTTACGCCGAGCGACAGCGCGCTAATAACTTAGGCCGACCAGAAAAATCCTATGAGATCGCGAGCAGACTGCGCAAGGAGTTTAGCCCGATCACGGAAGCCAAGGTGACGGTGGTGGAAATGAGCGGCGGACCTCCTTCCGGCGCTGATTTTGAAGCAAGAATCACCGGTGATAACATGGTAGAGCTTGAACAACTAGCCAATAAATATAAAGACCTATTGGCGGACATTCCTGGCACAGTCAACGAGGCCATCTCAATCACATTGAGCCCCGGTGAATTTACGCTGAAACTTGATCACGCGCAAATGGCTTTGCGCGGGCTTAATGCCGCGCAGGTATCATCAGTTCTGCGCACGGCAATCAGCGGAAGCGAAGTCACTAAAATCACGCGCGACGGTGACGATTTAACGGTGCGGGCGGAATTCAACCAAGCCGACACGGCGACTATTGACCAGCTGAAAGCTCTTACTCTGGTCAATGCGCGCGGGCAGTCTTATCAGCTTGGCGATATTGCCCAAATCACGCTTGGGTCATCATTAACTTCCATCACGCGGCTGGATCAGAAACGCGTGGTAAGCGTTACCGCTAGCGTGGAAAAGCCTCATCTGCCCGGCGAAGTGCTGGCGGAATTTAAAAAGATCATCCAAGCAAACCCTTTGCCGCAGGGATATGAAGTCATTTATGGCGGTCAGAACGAAACCAACACTGAATCCGTCTACTCTATCCTGCGGGCAATGCTCGTGGCAATGGTGTTGATTGTTGGCACGCTGGTTCTGCAATTCAATTCCTTCAAAAAGGCCATACTAGTACTTGCCACCATTCCTCTGGCCCTAACTGGCGTTTTTTACGGATTAACGATCAGCGGTTTTACCTTATCTTTTCCAAGCCTGATCGGCATTTTGGCCTTGTTTGGAATAGTGGTAAAAAACGCCGTCATCCTCGTGGACAAGATTAATCTTAATTTAAAGACTGGCATACCTTTCCGAGATTCAATCGTTGACGCCTCACAATCAAGAATGGAAGCGATCTTCCTGACCTCAATTTGCACGATCATCGGCATGGTGCCAATCACATTCGCGAATGAAACATGGCAGGGTCTTGGCGCCGCGCTGATTTTTGGGCTATCCACTTCAACTGTTCTAACTTTGTTGGTGATTCCAATTCTCTTTAACCTGCTGATGAAATCTGGACACGCTAAAGAGGAAAAATTGCGAGCTTATGTGGCAGAAATAAAAAGATTCAGCTAGCAGAAGGCTTAATTTTGGATTTTTTTATTTGAGTCTGGCCTAATTAAATTGAGGTCTTTTTTATTAAATTGTGGTCTGTTTCATTAAAAAGTCGCGGCACTACCCCACCTTTTTCTAGAACAGACCCTTTTTGTTTGGGGCTTTACGGTAAGACGATTTTTTGCTAAAATAAGTGGATTTAACAAAAACAAAAAACTAAAACCAAAAATTATGGCTGACGATATCAAAATAGCACCGGGCGCGGTTGAAGGTTCGCAATGGGGGAAACCTGTCACGCCCGCCCCCACGGCTCCGCGAAAACCGGTTATGGCAGGAGGATCAACTTTGCCAGCAGCTTACGGGACAAGCGGGCCAATGACGGCCTCCTCTTCAACAAGCGCGCCAACCAGCATGCCAATGAAAGCTTCCTCTTCAACAAGCGCGCCAACCAGCATGTCAATGAAGACATCACCTTCAACAAGCGCGCCAATGACGGCTTCCTCTTCAACAAGCGCGCCAATGACGGCCTCCTCTTCAACCAGCGCGCCAACCAGCATGTCAATGAAGGCCTCCCCTTCAACAAGCGCGCCAATGACGGCTTCCTCTTCAACCAGCGCGCCAACCAGCATGTCAATGAAGGCCTCCCCTTCAACCAGCGCGCCAATGACGGCTTCCTCTTCAACAAGCGCGCCAACCAGCATGCCAATGAAAGCTTCCCCTTCAACCAGCGGGCCAATGACGGCTTCCTCTTCAACAAGCGCGAGCTCGTTTGTCGCGGCTAAAGCAACGCCCGTCTTGGCCAAATCAGCCCCGTCCTCTTATCAAAACATCTTCACTAAAACGGCTCAAGAAACCGCTGGCCCAAAGATAATTGAATCAATCGTCGCCAGAAAAACCACAATGGCCGACAAGCTCAAACCAATTCTCGGCAATTCAGCGCAACTGCAAAAAACTTTAGAACAGGAAAAAGAATACAAGCAAAGAAAAGCCTTAAAGAAGTGGCAATTGATCTTTGTGCTAGCCTTGATTGTTAGCATTGGGTCAGCTGGATATTTTTACGCCCAATTATCACCTTCCTTCACCCTGATGGGGCAAAACACCACTGTTAAATTGGGACTTGTTAACGAAAATCTCAAGTCATTACAGACAAAAATCAACAAGTATCGTTATCTTATTGCCCAAACTCACCTCAACAATTTCAGTTATCTGGCAGAACAATATTTGAACACTTCGGAAAAATTGACAAATCCAAATCTCACGGCATCAGAAAGAGCCGTGCTTACCGCAAAATTGAGCGAGGCTCAAAACCAGATCATTCCAGTCCTGACAGACTTAAGAAAAGCCTTGCTTGTTGACATTACATATAAGACGGTTACGCCGGAAGGCCAACCGGAATTAACCGCGGAAGAACTTGAAACACAATATCAAGAAGCCCTCCGCGCCGCCCTTGAAGAAGAAAAGGCCAATCTAATCGCGGCATCCACAGATCAGTCGGCGCCAAGCGACGACGGTTTGAAGCTGATAGATAACGCCATTAAACTTGTCGGCAATAAACCGCTGATCGGCACGATCAAAGGTCTTCAGCTTGAAAACCTTAAAAAACAGTTGGACGATTATGGGGCCTCTCTTGACCCAGCATTGCGCAAACAAATTCAGGAAATATTCAGAAAGATCCTTTCATCCACTTCAAGTGACATTGCTGAAATTGCTTCCATCAAAGCGGCGAGAATTAAATGGTCAACTTTGATTAAGCAAATCGCCGAAATCACCAAAACCGTGGACAGCAATTTTGACACGACCACATTCAGAAATGACCTCATCAAATACACTAATGGAGTCAATTATGATTCACTGCAATTTGACGCCAATACCAATAAAATAACTGTTTCTGGAACAACCCGCACTGTGGATGCCACAAATTTCGCCCTGATCAGCACATTGATTGACGCTTTCAACGCCTCACCCAATTTCAAGGACGTTGAAATGAGATCTTTCAGCAAGAGCGGGGATGACCAGCAGGGATATTCGGCCAATTTCAGCTTCTCGCTCGCATTGAGATCTCCTGATGAAGCGCAGACTACGGCTGGCAAAACCTTTTCTTTGGCCAGAGAAAGTCTTAAAGAGCGAATAGGCTTTAAGCGGATCAAAAAATAAAATCACTAATTAAGGAATTATGCCAATATCAAAAGTCGCGGTCATTAAAAAAAACTACGCCGGATCAATTATGATCTTCAAAGCGCTGACAGCGCTGACGCTGATTGTCGCCGGTACATGGGGGTTTTTCCAGTTTCAAAAATTAACCTCTGCTCAGGAAGCGCTCGCAAAGGGCGAAACCGCCTTAACGACCTTGCAGGCATCCGTTGATGATTACGCCCAATCCTATAAGGATCTTGCCTCTAAAGCGGCGCAAGATAACGCGGAAATCATCAATTCAATCCGCGATGTTTTGCCAGTGGAAGAAAATTACACCGCTCTGACAAGGACTTTGGACAGATACGCGCAGGACGCCAATACCGCCACCGATCCGTTCTTCAACAGCTCCCTGTCCTTTGGCGTGCCAGAGATTAAGGCCGACAAGGACTACGCCGTCTTGCCATTTACCATGAATCTGACAGCCAGCAGGAATAATTTTGATAATTTTCTACGCTATATTGAAACATCTGGCGACCTTGATTCCCGCGTTAGGCTCATGGATATCAAGATGATTTCACTGCAATTGCCAAACGCCGCTGAAACCGAAAATCTTGGAGCAAATCAAGCAAAAGGCCCTGAGACCCTAAACGTTTCTTTGGCTCTTAACACCTATTATCAAAAACCTGTCGGAGCTAAACCGACGCCGTGACAATGATGAACAATGGCTGAAATCAATCCTAAATTACAACAGTTACAAGACGCCATCCTTCAAGGCAACATCCCACAAATGGTGCTAAGCACCATTAGCCTCGCGCTGGAGATGCGAGCCTCCGATATTCATATTGAACCGATGGAAGCCCGCGTGCGTCTGCGCTACCGCATTGACGGCGTACTGCGCCAGATTGTGGAATATCCGCTCAATATCCATCCGGCGGTGATCTCGCGCATTAAAATCATGTCCAACCTGAAGATTGACGAACAGCGCATGCCCCAAGATGGACGTAGCACGGTCACGACCAAAGACGGCCGGGAAATGGATTTGCGCGTTTCTACCCTCCCCACGGTCCGAGGCGAAAAAGTGGTGATGCGCATACAGGACAAGTCACGCCGGATTCCCGACCTGCCTGAATTGGGCATACAGGGCTCGGCGTTGAAGAGTTTTGAAGCCGCTTTGGATTTGCCAAACGGCATCATTCTGACCACGGGGCCAACAGGTTCAGGCAAGACGACCACAATGTATTCCGCGTTGAGCCGCCTAAATATCGTGGACTACAACATCATGACGATTGAGGATCCCGTGGAAATACAGATGGACGGCCTAAACCAAAGCCAAGTACATCATGAGATTAACTATACTTTCGCCAACGGCTTGCGCACAGCTCTACGCCAGGATCCAGATATTATCATGGTCGGAGAAATACGCGACCGTGAAACAATAGACATCGCGATTGAGGCTTCACTAACCGGACATCAAGTATTCTCCACGATTCACACCAACAGCGCGGTTGAGACGCTCACCCGCATCATGAACATGGGCGTGCCGTCATATCTGATCGCTTCTTCCGTTGAACTAATCATGGCTCAACGTCTTGTGCGGCGCATCTGCCAAGCTTGCAAAAGACCGACTCAACCCCCACCCGAGCTGATGGATCTGGTTAAAAAGGCGCTTTCCAACTTGCATTCCACGGAAGAAATTGAACCCGAAAAACTAAAAGAACTGGTTTTTTATGAATCGCCGGGCTGTCCCGAATGTGACGGAGTTGGCTACAAGGGCAGAGTTGGTCTTTACGAAATCATGGTTATGAATAACGAGATACGCCGCATGCTATTACAAGGAGCCGCCTCAATGGACATTGAAAAAACGGCGATCAAAACTGGCATGGTCACGCTGGAACAAATTGGCATAATTAAAGCGTTAAAAGGCGAAACTGATCTGAACGAGGTCTACAAAGTCGCGAAAAAGACCGAAGAATATTAAATAGCTGAGCGCATTAATTACCATCAATAATCAACACGACAATGCCCGAAAAAAAAGCAAAAGAATTCGCGGGAGCCGAACAAGGGCAGACCTTCGCAATTAAAACCACGCCCGCGGACAGTGGTGAAAAACAAGTGAGACTTGAAATCTCTGAATCTAAAAGCGGTAAAATCCTGTTGCGGAGAGAAGAAACCCTAACTTTGACCGGCAACCCGTTTATTGATTTTTGGAAAAAATTAAATACCTTTCTGATTGAACATTCCACAATCAAGATCCGCGATAAGGCCACTTTTTACCGTTTACTGGCAGTAATGATGAACGCAGGCTTGCCGCTGATTAAATCGCTTAACACCCTTGGAGTACAACAGGAAAAATCGCCAAAACTGTCCAAAATTCTTTTTGAGATGGCAAAAAATATTGAAGCGGGCAAAAGCCTTTCGGACGCGATGAGCCAATACGGCGATGTCTTTAAAGAAGCTGAACTTGGCGTGATTAAGGCCGGTGAAGCGTCAGGGCAACTGAACAAAGCGTTGAGGTCGCTGGCGGAAGAAATTGAAAAATCGGCAAGCATACAGGGCAAAATTAAGAGCGCCTTGATTTACCCGACCGTGATTTTGGCAATATTGATCGGCGTGGTCTTTTTGATGATGGTGATGGTGGTGCCGCAGATGACCCAGCTTTTTATTCAAAGCGGCGCTGAACTGCCTTTACCGACCCGTATTTTAATCGCCATTAGCAATTTTTGCGTCAACTATTGGCCTGCTATCATCATCGCGGCGGGCGTGGCGGTCGTGAGTTTTTCAGCAATTATTAAGACCCGTGCCGGCAGATACGCTTGGGACAGCTTTAAGCTGAAATTGCCAATTTTTGGCGGAGTGATACAAAAAGGCGTTATCTCCAAGTTCGCGCGCAGTTTTTCCAATATGATGGGAAGCGGCGTGCCGATTATCAAATCCATAGAGATAGTGGCGTTCGCGGTCGGTAACGAAGTGTATAAAAGAAGATTGCTCTTGACGGCCGAAGACATGAAAAGGGGCATACCGATGGCGGAAAACATGGCAGAAAGCGCTCTCTTCCCAAAAATGCTGGTAAACATGATTGAGGTCGGCGAACAGACCGCCCAGCTGGAAAATGTGATTTTGAAAGTGGCGGATTTTTACGATGAAGAAATAGATAATATGGTGGCAGGCCTAACCAAACTAATGGAACCGCTTATAATAGTGCTGATGGGAGTTTCCGTCGGCGGAATTGTGGCGGCCATCTTTTTGCCCATTATCTCCCTCACGGGAATGGCGGGGACTTGACCAAATTAAGCAAATCTCCTTGCAAATGGCAATAAAAGGCGGTAAAATAATATAAAGGATCAATTTTTAACCATAACCCACACACAATTATGAAAATTGGCTTGAAAAAGGGTTTCACCCTGATTGAGCTTTTGATCGTGATCGCGATCATTGGCATTTTGTCAGTAGCCTTACTGCCCACAATCCTTGGCGCGCCGGCCAAAGGTCGTGATGCTGCAAGGAAAGCGCACCTTAATGCTATCGTCACAGCTCTGGAAGCCGCAAACATCGACTTAGGCGGATATCCTATGGGTACCAACGGAGTTGCGCAAAAAGTCGGGATTACCGATACAGCCCCGGGTTTTAATACCAGATTGAGTTATTTCCAGGGAGGGCACGTTCCTTTTGATCCGCTCGGAACAGCTGGTCCTTCACTTACAGGTGTAGCCACAGGTCGCGGACAATATCTGTACATGAATAACTCCGGAGCAAACGGTAAAAATTATATGCTGGTCGCTTATATGGAAGTCCCAGCAGATGCTAATGCACTCTGGAACGATGTTTCCGGTTTGTCAGCGGGAAATGATCCGCCAGCTTCATATACCTCTTCTATTACAACATGTGCGCCTTTTGCAACAACAAGCCCGTACGCACCGGTTAACAACAGTTGCGTTTACGTCGTATCAAAATAATTGATTCAAAAAAGCCCTCACTCAATGGCGGGGGCTTTTTTTTGCCCGGAATTTTCACGGCTGCCCCCTTGTAACTTTGAGATGCCCCTTGCTTTGAGATTGACTAATTTATCGGCTTTTCATCTTTTTGTAATTTGTTAATGGTATAAGGGACCCTCTGGAGAGTTTGTGGATTTGCCTTATTTGTATTTGGAAAGCCGTTAACCGGCGACCTGAAAGGTCTTTTCAGACTACGCGTTGATCCCTGGCGGGTCATCTACAGGATAAAAAAAACGAGATCACGGTGTTCGTTCTGTGCGTGGGCATGAGAGTGGCCATGAGAAAAGATTGAAAAGTCTATCTGGAAATGGCCAAGAGGCTTGGGATTATCTTGAATTAGGTTTGGATGGTGGTGGGTTACTAACGCTTAATACTACTTCTCCGCTTTTTTAATTGTGCGTCAAGCTGAATTGCGGTTCTGTGCCGTGTAGAAGCCCTGTTCCCGTTAAGGAAAAGGCCGTTTTCTGCTATAATATAAAGCATATTAGGCATGAGTAAAACAAAAATCACAATCAGGTACAAGGCGGCCTTGCTGCTTTTCCTTTTAATCCTGCAACTGGCTCAGACCCCAATCGCGGCGGCCTTCAGCTTGCAAGCTGTTTTTGGGAAGGTGATTCTGCCTACGGACAAGAAACGCATCGGTATCGTGGCAATACTGGTTGAAGATTCTCTTTTGAAGGATCAAACCAAATATGTTGGCATTAGCAACCTCTATCCAAAATCACTCGCGCCATTAACCCTTGCTGACCGTATTCGCCGCTACGCGCTGGATGTGCAAAAATCGCAACCTTTCACTAAATCGCTGATTCTTAGCGTGAATAAAAACGAGCCCACGGAAAACATCGCGTGGGCGCTGGAAAAGCTTTATCTTGAAGGCGACGGCACCGCGGGCGAAATTAACCGGCTGACCGGAATCGTGATTATTGGAGACGTACCACTGCCCGTCATCAATAAGGGCGGCAACCGTTACCCGAGCATCTTTCCATACATAGATTTTGAGGACAAAACTTTCATTTATGACGCGGTCAGCAAGGACTTCATTCCAAACCCAAGCGTGATTGAACCAAAGGCTGATGTCTGGCAGGGGCTGATCGTGCCACCGCTCAAAGGCGCCGAGGGCAACAACCTTTTGGCTTATTATCTTGACAAGAATTACCTCTTCCATTGCCGCGCGACCAGCTGTGCCGCGGACGCGACTCAATTCCAGCATTTCACCAAAAAACTGCTCTACATGGATTTAATAAATGAGTTTGCGCTGATGGACAAGCAAGGCTTTGGCAATTATCTGCGCTACCTCGCCAACTGGGAAAACCTGATTTATCACCGCTACAGCAAATATTTGGCAAAGAAGCTTGCCACACAGGCTAACGCCGATCAAAAAAGCGGCGACAACATTGATAATGACGGTGATGGCAAGATTGATGAAGATCCCGAAAACGGCATTGATGATGACGGCGACGGTGAAGCGGGCAGTCCACTATACGGGCTAGCCGATGGTGTGGACAACGACGGGAACGGTGTGATTGACGAGCCCGCGGAAGGACGATTCGGCATTTGCGATTACCCCACGCCGATCACTTCGCCCCAAAAACTCAAGGACTGCTCAATCCCGGGCGTGCCGCTGATGACTTTTGGCCCCTGCAATGGAAATATGTCAGATCCCAACTGCGCTCCGGGTAATTATTACAATGTCAAGCCCGGCAGTATCTACAAGGTCGCGGACGGAATAGACAACAATAATGATGGTTTCGTGGACGAGAAAATAGATGAAGATAACGGTGACGCTTTTAAGGGTATTGACAACGATCGCGACGGCATGATTGACGAAGACACTTCGCAGGACAACGATGCCGACCACGACGGCAAGGTTGATGAAGATCCGCCCGGGGACAAGAACGGCGACGGCTGTCCGGGCGAATGCGGCGTGGACGAGAACATGGATTCCTACGATTTTGATAACGATGGTTATCCCAATGGGTATGAAACCAAATACGGCAGTTTAATTGCCGGCCAGAATGTGCCGACTAATCCTAATAATCCATCTTCAATTCCATTGAACCTAACGGGATTTCCTTTTTTAAGGCTCACGCCCGTGCCTAATTCACATGAATTTATTGACAACAGCGCTCCCGCGGACGACGACGAGGACGGCAAAGTGGACGAAGACGGCACCGCCGATAACGACAACGATCACGACGGGCAAGTGGATGAGGACCCGGGTGATGGCTCCGTCTCCTCCACCAACAATGGTTTTGACACCCTCCCAGACATTCAATCTAAGCCTTTAATTGAAAAACTGGCCGCGCCTTACAACAGTCTTTTTGATAAGTTTTTGGCCAATGTGAATGACTGGGTCGGTTACACCGGCAGATGGGATCCTTCGTACAATGTCAAATCTTTGGATCCAATCACGCTAAAAGACATTATCAAACCAAAAAGCGATGTTTCAACGGCACCTGGTCTAATCACCATGAAAGATGAATATGTGAGCAAATATTTGCGCAAAGTAGCAGACGCGGTGGAAATAAAAATAGATTCTTTTGCCGAAAACAAAAGCAATTTAGACGCCCCCCAACTGGAAGCTCCAGTGGCAATGTTGCGCGGATCAAAAATTATAAACGTGAAGGTGATCGCGAATAACGGCACCATGGACAACCTCTACAACGGCAAGGAAATTGATTTTGTTAACTTTGCCAGACATCTTTACACCAACAATTCGGTATTTCCGCCGGTAATCAATCAAGAGTCGCTTTATATCAACGGCAAGGCGGTCAACGAGATCACTTCAACCAAAGATTGTTCGCTGTATCGCGGATCAAACGGTATTCCGCAGAATTCAATCATGGTCATCGCCTCTCATTTGTATAACGCTTTCGCAAAGCCTGATCCCGCCACCGACGCGAAGTATGCCGGGTGCGTCATTCAAAATTACGAGCATCCTGAAAGATGTTTCACCTTTGGCGCGGAAAAGCCGCTCTTTGACATTCTTGGCACAAAAGAAGTTAACGGGGTGAGCGAAAGCGAAACAAATTATCGCGCCTGTTTTGATTTTAAGGAGAAAACCAGATACGACACTTATTTACAGGAAGTCGCCAATTATTTGAATCAGATCGCGGCCATGGACAATGAGGAAGCCAGAAAAACCGTGCCAATGCCCGGTTCGCCATACCTGCCGGCTGACCAGATCGTGCTGGCGGACCTGACCGGTTCCGTAATGCCGCCGCCGCTAGATGTCGTGATCAAGTTTTCAGACTTGCTCGCGAAATGGGGGCAAGGAGACAAGACAGACAACAACGGTAACGGAATCGTTGATGAAGTAGCGGAAGGCGTACCTCAATACGGCGTCAATCAAAATGACTGGAAACAAATCGGCGACCGGATTTTGCAGGGCCGCGACATCAATAATGATGGCTTTCCCGAGCCAATACAGTATGTCTTCAAAGGAACGCCATATCTTTTTCCAAAAGTCAAAGAAGTAGATTTAACTGTGGTCCCTGATATTGCTTTGGACAATAATGGCAATAAAATTCGCGTTTCCAGCTTTAGCGCTAATAAAGAACCAACAAACAGCACGCTGGCCGCGCAAAGCAAAATTGGCATGTCACCTCTTGCCATGCCAATAGACAATCCCCGCTTCTTCACTTTCAAAGACAAAAAAGGAGTTTTTCACAAGATCAAATATCCTAACCTCTTTGCGGTCAATAGTTTAGAAGAACTGCGGCAAGTCTTGGAGGCCAAAGAACAGGAACTTCAAAAGATCGCGGATGAAAACGGGGTGAATTTGCGTATCGCCGCGACTCCGACCCAGCCAGGCGCCCTGACAAGCCTCATTGACGGAGCAACCGACCTTTACGCTGATCCGGGCAAACTAATCTTGACCAAAGCAAGCGCCAATGAACTGCGCGACGCTTATGAATGGAAGAAAATGAACATAGATCAAAAACATCGCTATATTTTGGAAAAATATTTAAGCCCAAACCAAAACGCTTATGTGGGAGAAACGCCCAACGGCTATGAGGCGCTTTATCTTGTCGCTAAAGGAGACGGGGCAACTTTGAAGATGAATTTTAACGGAGATTTTACGCAAGAAGATCCCGATATAGACCTTTTGAAAGCAAATCAGCAAAAAGATCCGGAGCCGACTTCGCCTAATTCTTCGCCTAATTCAGCTAATTCCAACGGAGGCGGCCAAGGCGGCGGAGACGAGAATAGTAGCGCGACCTTGAAGGAGCCCTTGCAAGCTTTGCTCAATGGCATTGACATTATGGCATGGTACGGGGAGATGCAAAAGTGGCTATATGACACTATCCACAACACTGGTTTCTCAAAATCAGCCAACGCCTGCAGTGTGTCCGACGCGCCCGGAGATTATTTTGATCAGCAGAATGCAGAGGGGGACAGCGACGGTGACGGCGTGCCCGATAGTCAAGACAACAATCCTTTAAACCCCGATTCTGACGGAGACAACATACCTGACGGCGCGCAAGATACCGTCAAGTTCCGTATCACCGCCGACAAGACGGTATTAAAGACCGGCGCGAGCGATACAATGAATGTGACTGTTGAAGGCCTATCGGCCGATGACAAACCGCAAAAAGGCGATAGCTTCACGCAGGTTAAATTAGTCCTGACGGCGGTAAATGAAGCGGGCAAACCGATTATTAAGCCGGCCCACAAGTTAACTGGTCTATCTTCCGGATTGACTGGCGCCCTAAAAACCAGTTCATCCACTTCAATATCAGGCCTGCCGGCTGACATTAATTCAACCAATCCGACCAGCCTTGATAGAGGCAAAGCTGTTTTCACGCTGACTTCAAACAATATCGCGGGCAAATTCAAGATTACGGCGGAAAGCCCTAATCGCGCTAGCATCAAATCAAACTCGCTGACGGTTGAATCCACTAACAGGAAGATCAGGCTTGTCTCTTACCTTCAAAAAGACACTCTGCCGTATGTTCAACAACAGCTTAGCGGCTTCATAATTAAGGATTCCGCCGAGAAGATCATCGCGGAGGTTGATGGCAAGACTGGCATGATCACGATCAAAGACGATCGTTTTGAACTTGGGGCTTTACCTTCCAAAGGGCCAAAGGCGGCTAGGCTGGTCGTGCGGGAAAAATCTACTGGCAAGATTTACGCGTCGGTGTTCTTTGTCGCGGACAAGACTATTCCAATAAGCGTTGATAACGCTAACACAGAGTATCTAACCGACTTTTTGGGAATGAAAGGCGTGCACTTAAAAGATCTTAATCCCGCCGATAACTACGCTTTTAGCGTGACCGGCAGCAATGCCGCCTTCAACGCTGGCAACGGCTACATAACGATGAAAACCCAGCAAGCAAGCGGCAACGGCAATGGCGCTAGCGCGATAAAAAACATTGGCATTGTGCAGGCTGACGGCAATATCTTCCTCGCGCCTGACTTAAAATTCTCTTATAAAGATCCAATCAATAGCGCCAGCCCGGTTATTTTTGTGGTTAGCGACAAAAACGGCAACCCGCTATTTGAGATTTACATCGGCGCTGATTTCCCAATGCTTGAGATTATCAAGGAAGAAGGCGAGTTTTCTGACTTCAACTTATTGGCCGCCCTGCTGATGCCAGCGGCGCGTTCGGTGGCGGCCGCGACGCGAACCATTGCTTCTGCCAAGATTGCTGAAGAAAGCTTGGCCGTTTTAAAAAGAAAACTTCTCGCGGTCGCGCACGCCGCGCCTGTTTTAGACACGGACAAGGATGGCTTGAATGATCTTGAAGAGATGATCCTTGGCACGCAATACAATAATTCCGACACGGACGGCGACAGCTTCAAGGACGGAGATGAGCTTTTAAAAAACTATGATCCATTAAGAGCAAATGAGCCCCTTTTTAATGATTTGAAGATTCAAAGCAAGGGGTTCACTGATATCATCAAACTGTTAAAGCGCGGCGTCGTGCAAATATCCCAAAATCATCTCTTCTATCCCGCCACAGAGCTTACGCGTGAGGAATTCGTCCAGCTTGATTTGGGAACAATCTGTATCAACTGCGTTACCGACAAGTTGAATAAGAAGATGAAAAAAGCCATAGACATGGTGTACGCGCAAAGTCCATTCCCCGACAAAAACATCTCCCCGAACCTTTCCTACTGCATCAAAGAAGCCAAAAACAGGCAGATTGTCTCCGGATACAAAGGCGGAACCATTGATGGCTTCTTTGTGCCAAAAAGTCTTATCAGTAGAGCTGAAGCGGCCAAGGTTGTGCTGGAAACCACCCGCCAGCAGACGGGAAGCACAATTGAACTTATGAATGAACCAACGACTGGAAAGCCTTGGTATTATAACTACATTTTAGCGGCGCAGAAGATCAAACTCTTCCCTCGCGGCTATTTTTTGGAACTGGACACTTATAGCCCTGAGGAGTTCAAAAAATGGTTTGATGTTCAGCTGGTAAACCACGGTCCTTTTATAAAATGGCTGGAAGGAAATGTCAGGCGAGATGATTTCGCGATTATGGTTTCCAAACTAATTGACACCTACGATTGCACGCAACAGGACAGTGACAATGACGGAATACCTGACAATTATGAGCAATACATGTTCGGGACAAACCCATTGAAGGCTGATTCTGACGGCGGCGGCGTCAATGACATTGAAGAGTTAACCAAAGGCAGTGATCCAAATATTTCCGCCGACGATAAGCTTTTAACTGACCCAGACAACGATGGCCTAACCAATCTTGCTGAAGAAAAATATGAGACCAATCCTAATGAGGCTGATACGGATAAAGGTGGCGTAAAAGATGGTGATGAAGTCAAAAATGGCACCAATCCTCTGGACGCCAAAGATGATTACAGCATAGACAGTGACAATGATGGTATCCCCGACTTCTGGGAGATGAAGTACAGCCTTAACCCATACGATGCCGCGGACGCCAATCTTGATCCCGATGAAGACGGCTTAACCAATTTGGAAGAATACCATTACGGCACCGATCCCAAAAATGCCGATACCGACGGCGGCGGAGTAAACGACGGCGACGAGGTGCTTAAAAGCGCCAATCCACTTGACGCGTCCGACGATAACGCCAAGTTGAAAGGTAAAGAAGGCGCTTATATTGTTGGGAATACCGTTTTTCCAAATTACACCTACGCCGCGCCGGCCTCTCAAAATAAACAGGGGGGCGCGCTACTGGAATATTCAGATCAGATGCCGGCCGATGGCGCCAGTAAGCTGTTCTTAAAAGCCTCCATTCTAAACGATCATGGCGATACCGATCTAACTGACAGCGCCAGCACTGTGCGCTTCTTTGCCACGGAAGGCGGCAGTTTCGCGAAACTGCTCTACTCAACAGTGCGGGCGGTTAAAGGAGAAGCCGTTACCGAAATCCAATCAACTACCACTGCCGGCATTTTTAACGCTTCCGCGTCAATAACTGGCAAAGACATCCCCGTTGACGATCATCCAATTTATGTTACGCCGCTTGAACCTGCTACGATCGCTTTAATTCCAGAATCCAATGTGATCAGAAGCGGAGGCCTTTCCACAACCAACCTTCATGTTGAGTTAAGAGATGTGAATGGCAATATCGTCAACAACGGAGCATACACCGTAACCTTTAAAGTGACTGGCGCGGGAAGCCTTGAAGGAGTGACTGATGAAGACGCGGAAAACGAGGGCACGCAGGTTACAACTGTTAATGGCACTTTTGACCTGACGGTTAAATCTTCTGAAAATCCCGGGACGATCAATGTCACCGCGGTTTACGCGCCACCGGCCGCTGATAGCGCCAACGCGTCGTCAGACGGCCTGACGACCGACGAATCATCGGCCGCCGACAGCGCCAAAATTCAAACCGCTCCAGCGACTTCTCTTGTTATCAAGGCCTTAACGGCTGTCAAGACCTTAATGGCTACCAAGTCCATTACCGCTGCTAAGACCTTAATGACTACCAAAGGCATAACGGCGCAAACTTCCATCTCCTCGCGCGATGACATCAAAATTTCACTTAAACCGGCGCGATCTCAAATTCCGAGTGATTTTAACACTGTAACCAAAATAGATCTGCAAGTGACCGACCGAGCCGGCAACATCATCAACGGTTTTGCAGGCAAAGCGGATTTCAACCTGATGAAAGAAACATACGGCAAGCTATTGGGTGAAACCTCACAAGATATAACCGCGGGGCGCGCAGAGATTGTCTTCCAGTCTTCAAACATCGCCGGCGACGCTTTGATTCAAGCAATCGTGCCCGGTTTTGAGCCCGCGAACACGGTCATAACAACTCTGCCAAAAGAGCCTAAAAAGATACTGCTGGAAGCGCCGGCGCAAACTCTTGAAAACAGTACCGCCGCGACACTCCAAATCACAGCCAAACTTTACGATGCCGACGGTAACTTTGCGTACAACGATTCAACTACTTTGGTGACTTTTAAAATCACGGACGCGTCAAAAAAATTCGCCGCCTTCGCCACCGCGCCTGTCGTAAAAGCTGAAAATGGCAAAGCCGCAGTCACAATCCGCGGTACTGATACCACAGGCCCTATCAACATTGTGGCCATGGCTGACGGACTTAAAAACGGCGTGATCAGCCTGACTTCGGTTGAACTCTTCCATGGGCAGGATTTTAAAGACTTGGCGCCGCAAGTACTTTTTGGCTCACTGCTTGGCTCAGACTTTGGCAATATTTTCAAAGACAATTATTTAGGCGGATGGTTCGTCTTCTCCGGCAGAACTGAAGCGGCGGTTTCGCTTTTAACTCCGCCAAAACCCGCCACCCGCATTGCGGAATTCACCAAGAACGGCCAGATCAAAATCTTTGATCCCGATAATTACAGCCTGCGTTTTTCCGCGGCAAACGGGGAAATTCAGCCCAACCTTTTCATACTTTCTGACGCGGTGACCAAAAAAGATTTGGCGGAAATGTTCATGGTGTTAAAACCGCAGTCAAAGGCAAACGCGGTCAAAGACGCGGCTGATCTTGAAAACGCCTCGGAAGGAATCTATGTGGCCTTGACCAGTCCGATCACCGATTACGCTTTAAATCGAGTTGCCAATGGATTAAGTCTTTCTAAAAAAGCCAATGAGAAAGTCCGCGTTAAAGATGACGGCCGCGTTTTAATCTTTGACAATAGCTTTACCGTTGATATTAGCGAGAACAATTCCGGCCACTACATGACGCTTGCCATTAGAGACAGCGGCAGTGAAATCGCTAAAGTGGTCTTTGTAAATAACTTCTTTACCGACGTAAAAGAACTTTCCTTAAACACAGTCATTGACATGACGGCATCAAGCTACCCGAGCGGCATTTATGTCCATCGCTTAGGAGAGTATGATCAGATTGGCTACGAACCGTCGTTTTCTGGCAATTCAACAGCTCTGCCAAAAGGCCTTTATGTAACGGACAAAGACACGCCCCTTCCCGCTAGTCAGGCCCCAGGACTTAATTACGTTTCTCTGGAACAATCAGATGAGGAGCCCGGCATTGGCTTTAAGGGAGAAAACAAGCACATGTTGCTTTTTGCCGCCGGCAATAGTGTTGGCGAGTCAAACCTCCCCTACGCCTCGGACGCGGGGATTGTGCTGGGAGACCCTACTGTTAGGCTTAATAATAAGATCGGCTCGCCGGACAACTACCTTGATTATCAGGCTGGCATGAGCGCGAACGGGTTCACAAAAGACATTGGCAAAGAAATCTTCACGGGTGACGCCCCAATCAAAGATCTGGTGCAAATAGATTATAACCATGACGGCTTGCGAGACGTCCTAGTTGCCTATGAAAATGGACAAGTCAGACTTTTGCAAAACAACCAGTCTTATCCCCGCTTCACTGACCGCGGAATCTTCCTCAATTTCCCCGCTGGGATACAAGCAATGGTCGCGGGCGATTTTAACGGCGACGGACTGGAAGATTTGGTGGTCGCCACGGAGGAAAGCTGTAAGCGGGGAGAGGTCTGCGTTGACCTTTATCAGAACGATAACGGCAATTTTGTCAGGCAGAACCTTAATCTCCAGCCTTTTACGGCCAAGAACCGCGTTTACATGATGCGTGCCGCCGACATGAACAACGATGGCGCGATTGATTTAATCACCTCCGATGACAGCGGCACGGTCAGGGTGTTTTATAGTAGGAATGGCACCCTTGATCAATACGGACAATATGTTGGTTCGCTGGGAGTTCACGTGGATAATACAAAAAATCTTTTCCAAGAAGTGCTGGTGGCTTATGACGGCAGTCCAGTCAACCAGCCCGGAACGGCAGATGACTTGAATTTCGCGCAGTTTATGGTGCCGGGTGAGGATAATAATTTGGCGCAGGCAGATAAAGCCAATTTTGCCAAACTGCGGGGACTCGGCAACGACATGGCAAAAGTTTCAGCCAATCTTAACTTGGCGGAAAAGACCGTTGATTTTACTTATCTTGACCTTGATCCACGCCTAGGTCCACGGTCTTCAAAATTGGCGCGCGACCTAACTCAACCTTTCAACGTGATTGAAAAAGGCGATCAGATTGAATACACGATTACTCTGCGCAACGATACGCCGGGAGCGACCAACCTCCATAACGTGATGATCAGCGACGTCCTGTCCGATAGCGTGACCTTCAACAAGGGCAGTCAGACCTGCGAGGGATGCGGAGATGCTCCGTTAAAGATGATTGAAACCGGCAAGAGCCTTAATCCATATATCTTTGGCCCTTTTGACCTAAAAGCCGGCAAATCCATCGTCATCAAATACAGCGTAACCGCCAAAAATACTCCACGGGTGAATATTAACGTGGGGCAGAATTTGGATAGCGGCTATCCTAAGGATGATTTTGCCGACATCGCCGCCTCACCAGAAGGCAACACCTCCGGCAGAATGACATATTTTTATTCCATCTCAAAAGATCCTCAATCGCAAAAAATAATTTACGGAACTTATGTCACTCCGCCGCCTGACATCAAAACAGGGTTGCCATCATCGCAAGGCGGTATAGATTTCAACAAGCTCTCCGTTGACAACGACCATAACGGTCTGCCAGATGAGATTGAAAATTACCAGAAGCAAAAATCAAAGGAAGATGAAGCCGCCTTTAACGATAGTTCAAGCGCTTTGGACGGCGCGGCTAAAGCTTTAGGCGTCACGGTCGCGTCACTTGGCGACGCGTACGATTATTTAAGCGGAGGGCTTGATAAAATAGGGGATGACATTGAAGCCGCTTTAAATGCTTTCACATGCAGTGGCGGGTGCATACCTTTGCCAATCAATTTCGCCTTTTTTGCGCCGGGGATGATTAACATGATGGGCATGCCGGGTGGATTTGATCCGGGCCTGCCGATTTTCGGCTGGGGCGCGCCTCCGCTTGGTTTTGTCTGGCCTCCGATGCCTTATCAAGGCACTGCGGGCGGCCGCATCTACCTTTCGCCAACTTTGACGATGAGCATGGTGATGAGCGTCTGCCTTGGGCCATATTTGGCAGGGCAATGCTGGTCATTCAAGTTAGGCGACCTGCTTTCGTCCGAGCGCTGTGACGAAATCGCTGGAGGGTTTAACAAAGTAATCGCAGGCGCTAACGCCGTCGCCCAATCGTTGGGCAATGATGGAGCGGTCAGCTCTGACGGAAGCGCCACAGGCGCGGATTCTAGCGGCAGGCAATCCACGGGCGGATGGACTGGAAGCGCAAGCCTTGGCAATTATCAATACAAGGCTAGCGTATCAACCAATTTCCGCATACCGGGCTTTCCATCGGTCATAACCGACTGGCTGGATCGGCAGACCGAGGAGGTTGTAAACAAGCTTACTGACCTGCCTGACATTTATTTCATCTATCCCGATGTAACTTCCCTTGTCGGCATATTTGTGCCGCAGGATACAGGCCAGCAATCCGGTAACAGCCAGCCAAAACCGGCTAGTGAACTGCCTAAACCAAAGAAATGGACAAGTTTCCGCCAGGTCCTGAACTACATTAACTCAATTCCGCTGGTACAGATCCAATCGCGTGAAGTCTTGGTTAAGATTCCAGCCCTGACACAGAAAGAAATAGAAAAGGTCCAAAACGACTCAAAACAATGGATTGAAGATGAAAGAAATGAAGTAAATCGCGTCTTGGCGCTTTGGTGCGGAGCGCCATATCAGATTGATGAAAACTGGCAACCTTTATCCACCCCTCCCGGCTTTCAGTCTGAATACGCTAGCGTCTGCGACAAACTGCTGCTTGACATGACCGCGCTCGTCAAGTCGGTAGAAAAAAACATAGAAGTGCTTGAAAAATACAAGGAACTTCCGCGCAAAATCTTGGCGTGGAGGAACATAACCGCCAAATACATCAACCAAATCATCTGTCTGTTGGACGCGATTATGAAGTACACGGGAGGCTACATCTCCAAACAACAGCAGAGGATTGAAGCTTGGATAGAAATGATCCGTAAAGTAAAACAGACCATCAACGACTGGAAAGCGATCGTTGATCTTACCATAAATTACCAAGCTTCCTGCGACCGGTGTTCCACCGCGCGTTTGACGCTAATGGAGCTTCTTTTGAAGCTATTCGCGGTCATACCGTCGCCGCCAATCATTCCCTTTCCTAAACTGCCTGATCTTTACATTGACGTTTCAAAAATTCAGACAGGCTTAAAAATACTCTGGCCGGACATAAAGTTCAGACCGGAACCGCTAATCATACCAAAACTGCCGCGCGTATTACTGCCGGACATACCAACATTAAAAATAACTTTGCCGCCGATTCCAGTCATACCCGATCCGCCGAATATACCGCTTAATCTGCCAGACATACCAATGCTTCCTTTTCCAAACCTGCCCGACATTCCTCCGCCGCCAAAGGTTCCAAATTTGCCGGTAAGCGTCAAAATCACGATATCAATATTGCAAAAAATCATTCGCATTCTTTGCCTGCTCAAGAAAGGCTTAATACCTGTTCCGGAAAGCATGCTCAAAAGCCATGTTGAACAACTGACGGAAAGACCTTTAAGCCCGCTATTGCCGATTGATCTTGGATTCAAGATGCAAATGCCCGCCATAAAGTACGATTATGTTGATCGGATCCAGATTACAACTTATCTAAATTTCCAGCTGGATTTTGAAGGAATCTACAATTTTGTGAAAAAAATTGCCGACATGGCAAATGTAATAAGCACTGACCTGGTTAAGCAGGTCAATGAAATGCTAAAAGCGGCCGCTGTGGCCGCGCAAGAAGCCGCCGAAGCGCCCGCGACCGAAGGTAACAAGGTTACGGGTGGGGATAAGGAGTTCAATGTTAACGCTCAAGAATTAAGACTGACAGCTCAAAACACGGGCACCGCCGAGTCGCCCTCAAACAAAGCCGCGCGAGCGAGCGATTTTTCTCGCAAAAGCACAGCCAAGTCGCGCTCAAATCAAGATTCGCCCTCTGGCGCAGAAAAGATGCCGCTATCGGCGACAGGGCTTGCTCAATACCAAGCGGTCAATGATTTAGCAAAGATTTCTCCCGTTTTGGGAGAGTTGACGGCGGAACTAATCTCCGCCAGTAACGCGATGAAAAAAGACGCGCAAAAATATGAGGCCATGTCAGCGGATCTAAAAGACATCAAACTTGAAGTAAAACAAAGAATGTTGGCTAAGACAGACCCAATTCTTAACCGCCCGATTGCCCAGATCAAAGCAGAACGATCTTTTGATTATCCCGTGGAATTTCCAATTCAAAAGCGGATGATGGCGATGAGAGACACTTTAATCGCCTACATTGACGATCAGGACGCGCTTCTAAAAAAACTGGAGCAAGCTGGAGATGCCGCTTCATACGGTAAAATTTTGGCGGACCTGCCAACACTTGATTCTTATCTTGGCTCTATTGCAAATGATTCACTTTTTGGACAAAAAGCCGTCGCGACAATAACGCCCGAAAACATCGCGGCCAAAACTGGCGGCACGGTCATCCAAAAATTTGAGGGATCGCTGTTGCGTGATTTTGGCGAAAAAATCATGTCGCAATTAACCGCAAAAAAGTCTCTTCTCGCTGATATTGCTCAACCCGACGTGCCGTCAACTCCGGGCACAACCGGCAACACTCCAAGCTACAAAGGCATCTTTGTCTTTAATGCCGCGACTGGTTCAAACGCGCGCCTGATGAACTATACAGAAGAAGCCGACAAGCCGACAAAGCTAATGTTTATAGACATGGACAATGACGGTGACAACGACATTTTGGTCGCGATCGGCGGAAATATTTATTTGAAAGAAAACTACAAATTATACCCGAGCGCGGAATACAACAGCTATGTAGGCGATCCGCCTCCCCCACCCATTGAGATTGCTCAATTCATCCCAGCTATGCCCGCGGTCAACGGTTTCGCGGCCAATTTCAACAATAATCGCAGCGTTGAACTGTCATGGGCGCCAGCACAAAATCCGTTAGTTTCTGGTTATGAAATAAGCTACAAACTTGTGCCAGATGCTTTTACGCAAAAACTTGGCGACACTGACTATAAATTAACAATTGTGTCTCAGACAGCTCAGCCTCCGCTAGAGATTCCAGCTGACGCGACTTTCAAGCCCGATAACGTTTCAAAGGATTACATGATAGCTGAAAACGTTAGCGGCGAGGTCTATTTTGATGGCACTGAACGAACTTTCGTCGTCGCTAACGCGCAACCCGTGGAAGTGCGGCCGGGACTTATCATCCATACTCTTACGGATTCGTCAATGAGCTTTAGCCTTGCGACCCAAGACGAGGGCAATTTAAACTTGCCCGGCAACAGCGCCTTCTCAATTCCAGCTTCTTATACCACCCCGCTAAAACTTAATGTCAATAGCGGCGCGGTAGAGATTATTAATCCACAAAAAACCTCAACCCATCAAAAACTGCTTAACGGCATGCGCGTGGATTATGACTCTACCCTAAGCTCTGAAAATGGCGGCAGTGCCACGGTGCGGTTTGGCGATGGCGCATACACCAGACTGGACGCGAACGGCCGGTTGACGCTTAAATTGCTGGAAAGCGCGCAGACACCATCGGTTAAGTTGGTGCTTCCTAACGGTTTTTATTACGCTAAAATAAGCGCTTTCGCCCGACCAGCTCGTTTCCAGCTGACACAGGGAGGATCATTAGCTTCAGGCAGATTTACAAGCACCCCGTCCGCGATCACGCTGATGGCTCCGACTCTTTGCGGCGATAAGCAGAGCCCAATGCCAAATGCCGGTCCAGCGCAAAGAACTGTTTCCATCTTCAAGCCACTTGTGCTTGACGCGAGCAAATCTTTTGATGCTAACGGCAATATTGTCGCTTACTGGATTGATACAGATCTTACCAAAGATAACAACATGGATGGAGATCCGACCAACGACAAGGATCTTGGTCACGACGCGGACGTAGCCAGCGATTTTGACGGCGACGGAATTGCCAATAATGATCTGGACGACCCCATTTTCACTTTGGGGCCGTATAACGACCTTCGTGAACGTAAAGTGGAGCTAAATGTCATGGATGAGGCTGGCAATGTCAGCGGACAGGAAATTACAATCAAGATTTATGTCCCGGGGGTTAAAATAGCAGATTCCACGGCACAAGAAGGAGTGGTACGCGGCACGATTGATCCAACTGACAAGGATATTCCGATCACAGTCATCCGCGATAGAGGCGGTGTGATGACAAAGATTAAGACACCGAAAGCCAATCCGTATGGTAAATATCTGACCAATGCTAACGGTGAGTTTATGGTTGATGACCTGAACCTCAAAGATTCAATCATTATCAGCAACAGCAAAGATCAAGCCATCGGAGAGATTAACGTTAAGACCGGCAGAATCGTTCTTTATGACAGCAGTTACACGGTTTCCGTACTGCCGGCTGAACAACCGCTCCTGCCGACGCGGCTTGTGGTCAAGGATAAGAATGGCAATGTCATCACGACATTATTTATAGTTCCTGATATGAATACCGACGCGACCGTTGACCCCCCAACTCTCCCTTACAATGAAGCCACAACCGCGCTTTTCAAGGGAGCGCACGTGAAAGATACCAATCCGCTTGATGATTTTGAATTCAAAAAAATCCCCGCGGACGATCAGAATTATCCGGGCGGCGTCGCGATCGTGGAAAAATCAACAGACAAACGCGCGGCCATTATAGATACAGGAGGCAGCTTTTATGTGCTTGATAATAGATTGAGCTTGCGGCTAAAAAATGCCACAAATTTAGACGATCCGCTGGTAATGGAAATCATTTTTACGCCGCAAGGAGGAATGCCAACTGTTTTAGGAGAATTCTTCATCGCGGCGCACAGCGGCAACGATTTGCAGATAGTCTCCTCTGACAAATTCAAAGTCTTTGTGGAAGGAGCAAAGACACACGGACCTCTTTATGACACCGACAAAGACGGCATGCCTGACCAATGGGAACTGACCTTTGGCCTTAACCCGCGTAATCCTTCCGACGCTGTTTTGGATCCAGACAATGATGGTCTAACCAACCTTGAAGAATATCAGACTGGAGCTAACCCGCTCAATCCGGACAGTGACGGTGATGGTTACACTGACGGGCAGGAAATTATTTTTGCTCAAAACCCAACCAAGAAAGCTACCTCACCCTACGCCGACGTTGGTCCAAAAAATCCCTATTTTAGAAGCATTCTTGACTTGGGACAGAGAAATATCCTCAAAGGCGTGGCGCGGGACGGCAAGATGCTTTTTCTGCCGGATGCCCCAATATCAAGAGCTGAATTTACAAGAATAATTTTGGAAATCTTCTGCATCATTCCAAGAAAAGAAGCTTATGAAGACCCCCAGGTTTTTACGGATATTCCTTACACGCCAGCAAATCTGCCTTGGTATTACGCGATTACAAAAGAAGCGTTCATGCAGGGCCTAATTACGGGTTATCTGGGAGCGGCAATTGATAAAAAAACCGGGATGCCCCCGTTTAAGCCCGATGCCACGATTAACCGAGCCGAAGCGACCAAGATTATCATTGAGGCCTTAAATCGTTTTGGTGTTATAGATATGGGGAAAATACCTGATACAGGTTCATGGTACGGTCCGTTCATAACGATCGCCCAAGATCTAACGCCTTACCTGAAAAACAAGAATTATCTTAAAAAACCGTTTCTCCTTACGGCGGAAGAAGCCGCTCATCCCGAAAAGCTGATTACGCGCGCTGAATTTGTGGCAATGGCAGACAGGGTTTTAACCGCCTACGACTGTACTACGATTGATACGGACGACGACGGCATGCCTGATTACTGGGAGAAAAAATACGGACTGAATCCGCTTGACCCGTCCGATGCGAATCTTGATCCGGACGGCGACGGCCTTACTAATTTGCTGGAATACAAACACGGAACTGATCCCCGCAATCCCGACACCGATCTGGGCGGAGTTAGCGACGGCGATGAAGTTAAGAAAGGTACCAATCCTCGCAATGATCCACTTGATGACCCGATTGACACGGATGGTGACGGGCTGACGGACAAAGCGGAAACAAACGTCTTTCACACCAATCCACAAGTGGCGGATACGGATGGAGGCGGGGTCAGCGACGGCGATGAAGTACTGATAAATAATACTAATCCCCTTAATCCCGCTGATGATAAAGATGTTGATGGCGACGGGCTTTCAAACTTTGATGAAATTCAGACTTATCATACCGATCCACTTAATCCCGACACGGACGGCGGCGGGGTTAAAGACGGCGACGAAGTATATCGCGGGACAGATCCGCTAAATCCCAACGATGATCTGATTGACCCGCGTTCAGATCTTAAAGAAGGCATCTATCTGATTCAGGAAGACTGCGACCAGTGCCCCTGTCCAGCCGCGATTAAACACACGGCCGATCTAATCCCTGGCGATAAAGTGTTTGGAGTGATTTCTAATAACGATGAATCAGAAATTTTTAGCAAAAGCAATGAAGTGGAAATATTATTAATACCTAAACCAACCGACCATTAATAGACCCCGCCCCCCCGATGTCAAAAGGACAGAGGGGGGCGGGTAACACCCTGTTAGCTAGCCTCACTAACCCACGAAATCTTTGGACAGCGGGGGCGGGTAACAAAATGTGGTATAATAACAAGAACGTATGAACACAGCAAAGCCAAAATTTGGAACCCTCGCCATAACCGTTGCGGTCGCGCTCATCTTTGTGGTTTTAAATGCCGTTAAGGTGATACAAGCCCAACCCGCGGCCACGGGCGGCGCGCCGGCTGGTCAGATCTTAGACCAACAATCTGAAGCTGCCTGTACCGACGCCATCACTAAATACGGAGACTACCAATTGGGGCAGTTTCGCAATTTTATCCGCGACAATTTCCAGAACAAGAGCTCCACCTCTTCTTTGCTGGACGCGGGCATTTCACGCTACAGGGAATTCCGTGCCGCGCTCTACACCGAATATGCTCACTTCTTTCCTCAGCAGGGCGCTCTTCAACTTACTGAAGGCATTGGCTCAAACGCCTGTCTGAGCGTGATAAAAGATTTTCTAAATAAAGCCCGCAATGAACTTAAAACACGAGCAATCCAAACTTCAACCGTTAAAAAAACAACCGCCCTGCTTGAAAAATACCAAGAAATCAACGGGAAGCTTGCCACATTAAATCGCACTTTTTTGACGATGAAAGCTTATTTGGACACTTTCGCGGCTAAATTACCCTGTTACATAGACCATAGAATAATTTAATCAAAAATGACTCAAAGGCGTCTATTAAAAATTTATCTCACTTTCCTCATTGCGTTTGCCGTGTTTATGGTCGTGAACGTGATCGCGGGCGCAGGCACTACTGCGGCGCAAACAGAGGCGCCAATCAATTATTGCGCCACTTCCTTTAAAAACAAGGACGGCAAGACCATCACGCCTATTTATAACGATAGCTCCTTGGACACAGAAGAAGTGATGAAGCTTTATCATAAAACCATGAACGAGCAGTTCAACTGGTACATAGCCAGAATGCTTGCCAATGAAACCAATGCCGCCAAGACAGGAACACGCGACCCCCTAGGCAGTCCACCCAAACCCGTCAGCGAGGATAATCCCCAAGTGCTTCAAGATTGTCCTGCCGACGGCTCAAATTTCAGCACTTATTGCGTTGGCCAGCGTCTGCTCACCGACGAAACCTTCGGCTATATTGCCTACAGAAGGGCTTTGGATTGCAGGAGGGGCCTTGTATTTGAAACCAAGGAGGACGAAAGATCTTATGCCGATTATCTTGAATGTACGATTAGCCTTGGTACAGCCTGCCCGGAAGATGTCCAAAAAAAGTTTGGACCGGTATATCAGTCGCAAAAAGCACTTGAGATGAGCGCGCGCCTTGATGCGATTGCGCGTGAAAAAACCGCGGCCAAACGCGCTCTTGATCAGACATTGGCGGCGTACAACGAACTGCGCACCGCCTGGCCGATGCACCAGAAATACATGGCTATTTATCAAAGCCTAATCAAATACCGCGACAAACTGGTGGAGATCAGGAACCAGGTGGAGGAATTCCCGTCAAAATTCATAGACGCCAGCACCACAAAATGCACCTAAAATGAAAAAACTGCTTTATACAATCGGGATGCTGATGATGCTCTCGGCGGCGATACGCCCGACCAGCCTCCTGCATGCCCAGCAGTTTTCGGGCAAGGACGAGGACGTGCCTTTCTCCACCGCAAGGCTTGCTTCAAAGATTACCAGCGCGATCGGGCTCGATCCCAACGCCAACTGGGCGGATACCTTTGGGGCACAAGACGACAAGGACGTGGGCAAGAACCTCTACATGATCATCTATGAAAAGACCCAGAACCAGCCCCAATTGCAGGCCAACAAGAACATCGCTGGCAGATACGGCATGCCGGAAGCGGATCTGGTGAGGATCTTGCAGGGCGATTATACCAGCCTCGTGCAGAAGAAACCGGGCATGACGCAGGAGGAAGCGATGAAAAAGATTGCAGAGATCCAGCAGAACTTTGCTGAAGAAAAAGACCTTTTACAGCTTCAAGCCGACATCAAGGCCGCCGTGGAACCAAATGAAATCTTTGCCAATGGCGACATTAACGATTCGGGCTTTGACCTTATCAATGACCTGCAAATAATAGAAAAACTGCTTTTCCTGAAGAGCGACCCCATAGATATCGGCGGAACTTTTGGAGAAGGAGGAACGGGCGGATCTACCCCGCCCACTCCGGGGGGGACACCGCCGGCAAGCACTCCAAGCGGGCAGAGCGGGACAGGCGGGCAACAACCGTCGGGAGCCGGTGGAACAGGCGGGCAACAACCGTCGGGAGCCGGTGGAACAGGCGAGCAACAACCATCGGGAACGGCTGGGACAGGGGAGCAACAACCGTCGGGAACGGGCGGGACAAGCGGACAAACTGGCGCAGGCGCTCAAGCACCCGGCCGCGTTGATCCAAACAGTTGTTTCCAAAGCAATGACATCAGCAAAGCCCTGGATACCTTTGACCGGAAGAAATCGTCCGATTCCAATTACAAGGACAATTCTGTAAATCAGGTGCCGTTTGCGGGTACAAGCGCGGCAGGTTCCTCTTCAGGAACATTCGGGGGCACGGCCACGGTTAACACTTCCACCGGCGTTTTCACCGGCTCGTCAGGCGGCGCGGCCGATGCCGCTTCTAACCAAAGCGCCACCGCCAGCAAGTCCGATTTTTTGGAGGAAAAACCTGACACTTCGGCTCCGGCAAAGGCCGCGCCGCCGGGCCAGTGGCTTAAAGAAAAACTCTGCCCGGGATTTTTTTGCTTAGACGTTCAATTGATCACCAAACCAGCCACATCATCTTACCAAAATAGCGACAACTGCATCGCCTGCCATGCCGAAAAGATAAATGATATCTTAAAAAAAGTGATAGACCACTCCCTCGTTCCCAGCAAGGCGCCCGGCAATCTTGGTGAATCCGCGGAATGCAAAAAGGCGATGGCGACGGCATTCGGCTCCATCAGCATGAATTTCTACGCGATCGCGATGCCCGTTCAGACCCCAATCAACGACGATCTAATCTATGGCACCAATATTGAAGATGATTGGTACAATTATTGCAATGCCGTGGCCTTTCCTTTCTCATGCAGAAAAACAGACCCACCGGCCAGCCCAACTGAATCCACTTATGTAATCCCTCCGTCAAAAAGAGATCTGGCAAGCAAAGATGCCATCGCCAATTCCAGCGAAACCACAACTTTAGACACTCTTGCCAAAAATATTTCCACGACAGTCTCCGGATTGACCGCTCAACAGACCTCAGCGGTCAATGCCTATCAAATTTCAAATAGCGCCGATCAATCCATCGCCTTCTTTGATCCATTAAAGCGAGAGATGAACCAAATGAATTATTTTTTCGCCAATATCCGTGACCTCCTGCATAGTCTGCATGAAAGAGTAGACTCCATTCCGGGAACACAGGCCTGCGCCCTCTTGGCTGATAAGAAAAGATGCACTTAATACCGGCCAACACCGGCTTATTAAAAAGATCATGAAAAAAACCTTGTTCACAATTAGTTTAATTTTCATCTTAGGGACGATATTATCCAACACCATCAACCAGTTCGCTAATATTGCCGTGTCCTCAAAATCAGCTTTGGCCAATACGCCGGTCGCTTACGCTCAGGGGAGCAAACTTTGGAACGACTCAACCGGCCAACAGGCGATCTGCCGCGGTACCCGCGACTGGGGAACCTTTATTAGCGCCTTAATCGGCTACGACGATTTTATTGAATATTGGAAGGATATCTTTGTTCGCTATAACGCCAATATCTGCCACTACACCGACATAGATGGTCTTTTGAAGCGCCTAAACGCGATACGCAAGCAAATCAGAGAAGCGTTCTATGCCTGCGCCGATACTAATGCTCTTAAAGCAACCTACTACAAGCTTGAAGCGGAACTGTTCTTTTTACGCAAATATATTAATACTAACAACGGGCAGTTTCTGGTCGTGCCAGAGGACAAGGTGCAAAAGGAGCTTAAAAATTATTTCGTGCTGGAAAAAAACTATTTTTCCGAACAGGAGATCAGCGACTTATTCAACCAATTTAAGGCAAAGTACTCCACCCGTCTTGCAACATATAAAAACTGCAGAGATGCTACTTGGCAAAACCTAATGGACAAGTGGAACGAGTTTCGCGCCAACGCGGGTGGCTTCGGGCCGGCAATTAAGCAAGCCAGCTCATCAATTACCAAAAGATGGGAAAGGATGGCCAATACGCCGATCAAAAGCGGCCAAAGTTTTTTTGAAGGTTTTTTGGACGCGCGAGTAAACGGTCTGCCCGCTAAAGAAGGACTAGACTTGATTGTTCAGGAACTGCAAAAAAACATGCCCGATGGTTATACTTTTGACCAATTGCAGACCACGCTTGATTATAAAGACAAGATTGCCGCTGAAAACCTAGACATATCAACCTATCTCTCCCAGTATCAGGCGCAGTACGCAGAAACAGCCGATGATTACACCTTTCAAATCATGTCAATGTTAAACCAGCTGGATGATATTATTCGTTCCACCTATCCGTTTGAAAACCAGACAGCGCAGTGCGTACGACGCATTAATAACAAGCAGAGTTGAGACAATGCCTTTAAGGTGTGGCGCGTAAAAGAGCGTAGCGCTCAAGCGCCAAATTTGAAGAATTTATTAGAGCGGTTATAATAAAACCCCTATTGCATAGGAGTTTTATTAGGCTTTTCTAGGGCTTGCGAGTGGGTGTTTCTTCTGCCGGCCCGCTTGGCGTGTTTCATTAAGCGTGCCTGACATAGGAGAGAATTGTTCCCCGGACGCGTTCTCTCCATTGCGACTTATCTTCTTTTTTTACTATTCCGGTGAGCATTTCAATTGCTTCAGCGTTGTCGTGCTTGCAATAGGGACATTTATAGCGATTAGTTGAGACCGAAATTCCGCAGTTCAAGCAATTAAAAATCATTTTTTAGTATGTAAAATCAATGATGTAATGATCCTCTTTGTTTGACTTCTCCTTTTGATTAGACTCGTCCACGGGCGTTTCTTCTTCCACCACGGTCACTTTTTCAAAACCTTGCTTGGTTGTGTTCTCGTCCACTGCCTCTGACTTTTGAGCTACTCCCTTAGACTCATCCGTGAGTGATGAATCTCCGGGAACATCCTTGGCGACGGGCGTGACAGAACTTTTTTTTACTGACTTTTTTGATTTTGGAGCGCAGGCCTTGTTTTCAAGATCCATTTGAGCGTCAAGAAATCTATCCACCTCGCTCCTTCTGATCCTGTAAACCCTGCCCAGCTTTGCCGCTTTAAGTTTCCCCTGCTTAATGAATTTCAAAACAGTAAACGGGTGAACCTGAAGAATCTGGGCAACCTGCTCCACAGTCAGTATCGTTTCTTCCATTTGAGAGCACTTTAATTAAGTATTTTCAGCCTTGCACAAGCTTGTTTATCTTAATTAAAGTGTATCATATTTTCAACTATTTTACCATGATATATACCTATATCTATCTATCCACCTTAACGTACGCTTTTATATCATACTTTAAAAAATTTTTCAATATTTTTGGCAAGTTAAATTTATTTTAGACAATTTTATTAAACTTTTTATCAACAAGTTTTGAACACTTTTTCTACATATTTTACGCAATTTAATTAAATTCTATTAAATTTAATTAAATCTTTTATCTAAAAAGACTGCTTCAGTCAACCATAGACAATTGTAATTGTTCAGATTGAAAAAAATAAGAATATTAAAACACTACAAACTTAAAGACATCGCAAAGAATGCTCTATTATAAGTTTTATAATCTTTAATTGACCGCCTACTATTTGAAATACTTGCTCAACCACTGTCCAGTGAAGGATTTTTTTACCTTAGCAACCTCCTCGGGCGTGCCTTCTGCTATAACTTCACCACCCTGTTCACCGCCTCCCGGCCCTAGGTCAATGATATAATCAACCGATTTGATGACGTCTAAATTATGCTCAATTGTTAACACTGTATTGCCCTTATCCACTAGCGCCTGCAGAACATGCAAAAGCTTTTTAACATCCTCAAAATGCAAACCGGTGGTTGGCTCATCCAAGATGTACAATGTCTGACCAGTAGAACGCCTGCTCAATTCGGTAGCTAGTTTGATGCGCTGAGCTTCGCCTCCAGACAATGTAGTAGCCGATTGTCCCAAATGAATGTATGACAGTCCAACTTCATAAAGAGTCTCTAATTTAGTCTTAATGTTAGGTATGGCATCAAAAAACTCTAATGCCTCCGCCACAGTCATATCCAGCACATCAGCTATATTTTTGCCGCGATATGTTATCTCCAGTGCTTCATTGTTATAACGACGGCCTTTGCAAACCTCACAAGGCACATAGATATCGGGCAGGAAGTGCATTTCTATTTTTTTAATACCGTCGCCAGCGCAGGCTTCACATCGCCCCCCTTTGACGTTAAAGCTAAAACGTCCCGCTTTGTATCCTCTGAGCCTTGCTTCGGGAGTTGCGGCAAAAAGCTCTCTAATATCTGTAAAAACACCAGTGTAAGTGGCTGGATTGGAACGCGGCGTGCGCCCGATTGGTGACTGGTCAATGTTGATGATTTTGTCCAAATTATCTATACCATCAATCCGTTCGTGTTTGCCGATGACGTTATGCGTGCCATAAAGTTTTGTTTCCACCGCCTTTACAAGAATGTCATTAACGAGAGTGGATTTGCCAGAGCCGGAAACACCAGTAACGCCAATGAAAGTGCCAAGAGGCAAAGAAACGGTGATATTTTTAAGATTATGCTCGGCAGCTTTGAAAATACTGAGATAATGCCCGTTACCTTTCCGTCTTTTCTTAGGAACAGCAATCTCCTTTTTACCGCTTAAATAATGGCCGGTCAGTGAATTCGGATGATCCATGATTTCGCGAGGCGTGCCGGCGGCAACCACTCGACCGCCCTCTTTGCCAGCGCCCGGCCCAATATCCAAAATATTGTCGGATTCAAGCATGGTATCTATGTCGTGTTCCACTACGATCACGGTGTTGCCAAGATCGCGCAAGTGCTTTAAAGTGGCAATCAGCTTGGCGTTATCCGCTTGGTGCAGGCCAATTGAAGGCTCATCCAAGACATACACCACCCCCGATAATTTTGACCCAATTTGGGTGGCAAGGCGTATTCGCTGAGCCTCCCCGCCCGATAGCGTATTAGCGGCGCGGTCAAGCGTAAGATACGCCAGCCCCACGTCATCCATGAACTGCAAGCGGTTCAAAATTTCTTTAAGAATTAGTTGGGCGATTTGCGCTTCCATTGGCTTTAATTCCAGCTCTTGAAAAAATTTCGCGCAAGCCTTGACTGACATCTGCGTAACTTGGATGATTGACTTACCCCCAATGGTTACGGCTAAAACTTCCGGACGCAGGCGGTTGCCATGACATTCCGGGCATTCCAAAACTTGCATGTATCTTTCAATCTTCTTGCGAATGTAGTCAGAATCCGTTTCAAGATAACGGCGTTCAAGATTAGGGATTACTCCTTCAAACCTCATTGAGAATTCGCCGCGGAAAGCCTCATTTCCCGGCTGGGGATCGCTAACAGTCACGGAATATTTTTTATCTCCGCCACCGTAAAGCACTAAGTTCAAGGCTGTTTCGCTTAATTCCTGCACAGGCACGTGCATGGAAAAACCGTGTTTTTTCGCCACCGCTTCAAGAATGCGGTTATACCAGCTAAGGTGGCTCGTGGTGGCGGACCATGGTAAAATAGCCCCTTCGGCAAGGCTTAATTTAGGATTAGGTATAATAAGTTTTGGATCAATCACAAGCTTTGTGCCAAGCCCATGGCATTTTGGACAAGCGCCGTGCGGGCTATTGAAAGAAAAACTGCGCGGTGAGATCTCGGGAATGCTGATCCCGCATTCCGCGCAAGCAAAATGTTCGCTAAAAATCTGTTCCGCTTTTGTTTCGTGATCCATCACAATCATCAGGCCTTCTCCATATTTAAGGGCAGTCTCTACTGAATCAGCCAAACGGGTGCGGTCCGGATTGACCATTTCAATCTCATCGCCGGAAGAAAGTTTTTTGACGTGTTTGCCAAAATCCTTGACCACAAGCCTGTCCACGACAATATCAATGCTGTGTTTCTTGTTTGCGTCCAGTTCGGGCACATCTAAAACACTGACGACTTCACCATCTACGCGCACGCGCACAAAGCCATCTTTCTTGATTTTTTCCAAGACTTTTTCGTGCGAACCTTTGCGGTCGCGGATTACCGGCGCCAGCAAAAGTATTTTGCGCCCCTGCTCCATTCCGGCAATTATATCCACAATCTGGCTGGCGGACTGCCGATTGATATCCTTGCCGCATTTTGGGCAGTGCGGATGACCAACTTTGGCGAACAAGAGCCTGAAATAGTCATAAATTTCCGTTATCGTTCCAACTGTTGAGCGAGGGTTCCTGCTGGCGGTCTTCTGGTCTATTGAGATCGCTGGTGAAAGCCCCTCAATGGAATCCACGTCCGGTTTCTCCATCAATTGCAGAAACTGACGGGCATAGGTAGAAAGGCTTTCCACATAGCGCCTTTGCCCTTCCGCGTAGATGGTATCAAAAGCAAGCGAAGATTTGCCCGATCCGGAAAGTCCTGTTATTACCGTTAACCTGTCGCGCGGGATTTCAACGCTGATATTTTTGAGATTGTGAATTCTGGCTCCCTTAACAACGATTTTATCGCTGGGCATTGATTTTATTTAAGTTTGGAATAATTAAATTAGCGCTTAGCTTGTTTACGCTAGCACACCTTAGCCGATTTGGCAATACCCATGGAGGCCATCTGGCGCAGTAGAGCGTGCAGCAAAATATAGAATATTGACACCTCTAACGACCATGTCAACATCAGATAATAGGCAAGTCGTTGCGGTTCTCATCCACAAAAGCGTAAATCTTGTGGTCTTCTTTCCTTTCCAGCAACCAGCTTAAATAAATAAATCCACCTGTTAGAAACGGCACGATCAAAAAAGTCCAATCCATTTCCAAAAAGATATTGAAGAAGGCATGCAGAACAACCGCGATCAAAAGACCTTGAGCCAACTTCTCTTCATGGAATACAACATTCATCTTCATGTGGATAAGCCGGGCGAACCAGCGGGTGATAAACCAACGTTTCTTGTTATGTTCGTCTTTAACCACATCGGTGGCGAAGATCGCGAGACCGTAGTAGTAACCCAAAACGCCGCTAAACATCACATGGGCGAAAGTTGAAAAAAGCGAGCGGAAAATGAAAGGGTAGAGAATTCCATCAATCCCGCGGGAAGCAATGATGTTGTAAAAGTAGAGTATGTTTTCCGCGAAAGAAAAACCAAGGGCGGCGGTGATGGACATCTCAATCGCGTCATCAATGGAATAGATATTTTTGCGCCGATCAGAAAACTTTACCGCGAGAAGTTTAGTAAATTCCTCAATCACGCCCACGATCATGAAAGTCAGGATGACATCCAAAGGAATCATCCCAAAACTGGAAAATCCTACCAGATCATCCTTAAAAGGATGCGTGTAAGCAAAAGCGTTGATCCAGGGGAAATACTGCCAAAGGCTTTTGTAAATAAGCAACGGTGTCACAAAAATTGCGCCGGCGATGAAAGTAGAAAGTGTCATAGCCCTGTGGCCAACCTGTTTGCGATAAAAGACAAATCCCCACGCTCCTGCTGGCACTAGCGCCAGCAGGGCGGCAAGTAGCACTTTGATGATAGCGCTATCACTCATGTACTTGTCATCTTATTGCTCAAAGTAGCAAGCTTATAGACGGCGGTCGCGATTTCAAGACGCGTCGCGCGCTGATGCAGGTTTTGGGCGTTATGTTCTTGCCAATCCCAAGTGTAACCATTCTTCTCGGCAGTCCAAACATACGGGGCAAACCAATCCCGCACCGTCAAGCTAGTGAAAGATGAGCCTTCCATTGGCTTTGTTTCAAGAGGAATACCATAGGCGGAAAGCATCATTTTAAGAGCTTCCGCGCGGGTCACATTACTAGCGGGATGGTATCCGCCGTCAGCATAGCCCTTAACCCAGCCTTTCAATTTGGCGTAACAGCCGTATGGAGCAAACCATTGCGCCCCAACATCTTTAAAACAGTTCTTGTGTTCGTAAAGGTTTTTTGGTTCTCCCAAAGCAACAACAAGGATCTTGATTATTTCGGCGCGATTGACCGGCTGATCAGGCTGAAAAGAGCCGTCCGCGAAGCCTTTAATGATGCCATGTTCTTTCATGTATTTCAAAGCTTCGGCATAAGGTGAATCTGCCGGAATATCGGTGAAAATAAATTTTTTGAGCGAGGCTTCCGAGGTGAGAGGCTGAGTAGCGGCAACTTGTAGCCCGCGATTAGCCAAAAAAATTGAATCCGCTCCATTAATTTTGGCTTGACTTTGCTGGTCCTGACCAAAATGCCCCAAATTTGAATTTTGCACGGCCCGCAAACCATTTTCACCGGCAATCAGCATAAAGCCTAAAATGACTGCCGCAATAACCAAAATGATCTTTTCTCTTTTTAATAATTTTTTTAGGTTGTTTTTGTTTTCTGCCATTGGCAAGTGTTTTTTTTATTGAATATTATTATTTATTTTATTATTTTAACATAGTTTTTCACTTAATACAAGTTTTAGCAGATTTTGCTTGATTATTAGCACATCCAAATCAGCACAGATTCTGCTTGCGTTTCTGTCACGCCCACATCAGCAGCGTGTCGTGAATCTTTTTCATTTGACCACTTATTTATTTTAAGGCTTAGAAGACAAGCTTGTTTTTTTTGCTTAAAAAGTTTGCCCCAAACAGCGTAGAGCTAAATTTTGGCAAGCGTTAGGGTTGGATCCGTATCACATTGCACCGCGACGAGGCGATAACATGATCGTCAGGATGGCTGGCAGTGATAATGGTCTGAACATCTCCAATGGTTTCCGTTAGTTGTCTTTGTCTTTTTGGATCAAGTTCAGAAAAAACATCGTCAAGAAGCAGAATCGGGTTAGTGCCTCTCCGTTGGCGCAGGTATTCAATTTCCAGCATTTTTACGGCAAGCAAAAGCGACCGATATTCCCCTCGTGAAGCATGAGACGCTAATGGCCGCCCGTTTAAGGTGAATTCTAATTCGTCGCGGTGCGGGCCGATGGTGGTAACTTCAGCGCGCAGATCCGTGGGAAGAGCGTTATTGAGCGCATTAAGAAAGGCCGCCCTTATTTCCGCCTCATCCGCGGTCAACAAGCGGGCTATAGTGTCCGCGGAGAGGACGCGCTGACCTGAAATTGCCCCAACGAGTGAGGCTCTGTATAAAACACGCGCCTCATCGTCATTGCCAGCAATACGCCTGTAATTGGCTCCAAGCTTTGAATTTAAAAAATCAACGGTTTTTCTTCTTGCAGTGATAATGATAGCGCCGCTTTCCGCCAGCTGAGCATCCCAGACCTCCAGTTCGTTTTTGTGAGCACGCCTTTCGTTGATTGCCTTAATCAGGCTGTTCCTCTGTTTAAGGATTCTGCGATACCTAGCCAGAGCGCGAAAATACCCCCGGTCGGCCTGAATTAATAACATGTCCAAATAGCGGCGGCGCAATTCCGGCCCCAAATAAAGCATATTCAAATCTTCGGGATGAAACAGCACTACCCCGCAATTGCCAATAAAGTCGGCTGTCGCCTTTTTAACCCCATTCACCTTCAAAGACTGCCGCGGATTTGGCGGCATCCCCAAAAAAATCTCCAGACTAGTTGGGCTGGCATTATGCTTTTCTCCCGATTTCAATGCTCCACCACTGCCAGCAACATCAATCTCGGCGCTTACACGGCAATAATCCGCCCCCCAGCTAATCAGATCTTCCAAACGCTGTCCCCGGAAAGATTTTGTCAGGGCTAAAATATAGATTGCTTCTAAAACATTGGTTTTTCCTGATGCGTTTGGTCCAACAAGATAGGTTATGTCGCCGGTACCGCTCAGATCCAGCGCGAAAAAACCATGATTACGAAAATTTTCCAGTTTGATCCTGTTAAGCTTCACGGTCCTATCATAACTTAGGCTTAATATCATTTGAAGTATTTGCGATCCACCTCAATAATTCTTTAGTATCTGATGCGCAATTTTGACGCTGGACAGCGGATTGAGTAAACTATGAAAGGTAATTTTATTTAAGAGTTTCATGCCTTAAAGGTGTTGAGCTCGCTTAAGATCGCTATTATGGCCAAGCAAGAAAGAAAAACAACAGACAAGCATAATGAAGACCTTGAACTAGACCACATGCGCCACTCCTGCGCGCATATGTTGGCGCAGGCAGTTTTGGAAATGTTTCCCGACGCCAAGCTCGGCATCGGACCAACGATAGAAAACGGATTTTATTATGATTTTGAACTGCCGCGTACCTTGATTCCAGAGGATCTGGATATCCTCATGGAGAAAATGAGAAAAATCGCTAATCAAAAACAGACTTTTGTCAGGCGTGAAGAAAAGATTGACAAGGTGATTGAGTTTTACAAAAAAGCTAACCAGCCCTATAAGGTTGAAATTGTTGAAGATCTGGCCAAAAAAGGAGAGAAAATTGTCACATTCTATGAGAATTTTGATCCAAAATCCGGAAAATTGAAGTTTTCGGACCTTTGTCGCGGCGGACACAGTGAAAACACTGGCAAGACAGGGGTTTTTAAGTTAACCAAGATCGCTGGCGCGTATTGGAGAGGCGACGAAAAACGCCCAATGTTACAGCGTATTTACGGGGTTTGTTTCAAAACCAAGCAGGATCTAAACGCATACCTGCAAAAACTTGAAGAAGCTAAGAAGCGAGATCACCGCAAACTAGGCAAAGAATTAAAAATCTTCACTTTTGTGGAAGAGATTGGCCCGGGGCTGGCGGTATGGCTCCCCAACGGCACGATCATTCGCGATGAACTAGAAAAACTCGCACGTGAAGAAGAACGCCGTGATGGTTATTTAAGGGTTGTAACTCCGCATATTACTAAAGGCGTTTTGTACCATCGCTCAGGACATCTCCCCTACTACAAAGACACAATGTACAGCCCGATGATCATTGATGAAGAGGAATATTACCTCAAACCAATGAATTGCCCGATGCATCACATGATTTATTTGAGCGAAGCAAGATCATACCGCGACCTCCCTCTACGGCTTGCTGAATATGGCCAATGCTACCGTTACGAAAAGTCGGGCGAACTGAACGGATTGATGCGGGTGCGCGGAATGGCCATGAACGACGCCCATATCTATTGCCGCAAGGATCAGATTAAAGAAGAGTTTATTAAAGTGATGCGCATGCATGAGCGCCATTATAAGCGACTAGGCGTCAATGAATATTACATGAGATTTTCACGCTGGGATCCCAACCGCAAGGAAAAGTACATTGATCAACCAGAAAACTGGGAATTTTGCGAAAAAATGATGAAAGAGGCCATGGATGAATCAGGCATCCCCTACACCGAAGCCGTGGATGAAGCCGCTTTTTATGGTCCCAAAATAGACTTTCAAATCAAAAGTGCCATTGGCACGGAATACACGATTTCAACCAATCAGCTTGATTTTGCGGCTGGCGATAGATTCGGGCTTAAGTACGCGACCCCCGATGGCAAGGAAGAAAAAGTCTTTGTCATTCACCGCGCGCCACTCGGCACACATGAAAGATTCATCGCTTTTTTACTTGAACATTTTGCCGGAAACTTCCCAACATGGCTGGCGCCGGTACAGGTGGCGGTACTGCCTGTCTCGGACAAGTTTTTGGACTACGCCCGCGAGGTGCGCGAACAGCTCTTTGAAAAAGGAGTGCGCGTAGAAGTTGACGATAAGAACGAAAGTTTAGGGAAAAAAATTCGCTCAGCCGAAATGAACAAAATCCCGCATATTTTGGTCGTTGGTGAAAAAGAAGTGGCGGACGGCACCGTCACGGCGCGAAGCCGCAAGACGAAAGAGCAAACCACCATGGCCCTAGACGATTTCGCATTAAAAATCTTTAAAGAGATACAGGAACGAAGCCTTTAAGACAAATTAAGGTTTGCCTGAATAAGCAGTTTGTTTATCATCGGGCACGAGGCGGGGCTGGGTTCGGTGCCCTTCGGTGCCCGATGTTGACAGGTGGTGACTTCGGTTGCGCGGCGGGGTGGTGGGGTGCGGTGCACGATGTTGCTTTCGGTGGTGAGGCGCGGAGTGGCGGAAGGTGGCGCAGGGTGGCGGCATATTAGGCGGGGTGGCGCGGGGCGGGGCTGGGTTCGGAAGGTGGCGCAGGGTGGCGGCGCTGGGTTCGGTGCCTTCGCTTCGGTGCCCGATGTTGACAGGGGGTGACTTCGGTTGCGCGGCGCGGTGGTGGGGTTCGGTGCCCGATG
>Ga0272446_1000902_pt1 | contig 45162 bp, 43 predicted proteins | sample YNPCB0061_FD_194587 | JGI IMG/M metagenome (GOLD analysis project Ga0272446, IMG submission 194587) | Hot spring microbial mat communities from Yellowstone National Park, WY, United States - YNP-CB-006-1 | ecosystem: Environmental > Aquatic > Thermal springs > Hot (42-90C) > Sediment | place...
CGTGGGCGAGGCGAAATAGCAAGGGTTGGTGGCGACGAGGGGAAGACCGAAGCGTTCCGCGAGCGCGACGAACCCGGGCTCGGTCAGAGCGTCGCGGTCGGTGCCGAGGCGGGTGAGCTCGACCAGCGTGCGGTCGCCGAAGGCGCGCGCCAGACGGTCGAGCAGAGCGCGCGCGGCCTCGTCCTGGGCCTCGGCGAGAAGCCGCCCCAGCGGCCCCTCGCCTCCTCCGGTGAGCAGGAACAGCCCCTCCGCATGCGCGATCAGCGTCTCGACCGGAACCGAGGGCTCGGCGCCCGGGGGCGGGTCGAGGAAGGCGCGCGAGGAGAGTCGCATCAGGTTGGCGAACCCCGCCGGGGTGGCGGCGAGAAGCCCCACCCGCTCGGGCTTCGGGGGGGCCAGGCCGGGGCGGAGGGTGCGGCCCGGAAGCATCAGCGGCAGGGCAAGGCCGAGGATCGGCTGCACGCCCCGCCTGGCGCAGGCCTCGGAGAACTCGAGCGCGCCGAAGAGGTTTGCTGTGTCGGTCAGCGCCACCGCCGGCATGCCGGCCTCGCGCGCAAGCGTCGCGATCTTCTCGACCTTGATCGCCCCTTCCGAGAGCGAGTAGGCGGAGTGGACGCGCAAGTGGACGAATCCCTGCATGGCGCGAGTGTGCCGCTTCTCGGGGCCGCGTGTCAGGCGGGAACGATCCGCCCCTCGCGCAGCGTCACCGTCCGGTCCATCCGCGCGGCGAGGTCGGGGTTGTGGGTGGCCACCAGGGCGGCGGCGCCATGGCCGCGCACAAGCGCGAGGAGTTCGCCGAACACCACCTCGGCGGTCGCGGCGTCGAGATTGCCGGTCGGCTCGTCGGCGAGCAGCACAGCGGGCTGGTTGGCGAGCGCGCGCGCGATCGCCACACGCTGCTGCTCCCCGCCCGAGAGCCGCGCCGGCCGGTGCGCGAGCCGCTGCCCGAGGCCGAGCTGGCCGAGCAGGGCGCGCGCCCGCTCCTCCGCCGTGCGCCGCGCCACGCCAAGGATCATCTGCGGCATGACCACGTTCTCAAGCGCCGAGAACTCGGGCAGCAGGTGGTGGAACTGGTAGACGAAGCCGATCGCCCGCCCGCGCGCCGCCGTGCGCTCCTGCTCCGACATGGCGGAAGCCCGGCTTCCGGCGACCGTCACCTCGCCCGAATCCGCGCGCTCGAGCAGGCCTGCGATGTGGAGCAGCGTCGACTTCCCCGCACCGGAGGGGGCGACGAGGGCGACGATCTCTCCGGCGGCGAGCGAGAGGTCGGCGCCGCGCAGCACCTCGAGCGTTCCGTCGCCTGTCGGGAAGCGGCGGACGACGCCCTCGAGCACCAGCGGCTCACTCATGCCGAAGCGCTTCGACCGGGTCGAGCCGTGCCGCGCGGAACGACGGATAGAGAGTGGCGAGCAGCGACAGCCCAAGGCCCATCGCCGCGACCTGCACCACCTCCCACGGATCGACCACCGAGGGCAGGCGCGAGAGGAAATAGATCTCGGCCTGGAACAGTTGCTGCCCCGTCAGCCCCTGCAGCCACTGGCGTATGCTCTCGAGATTGGCGGCGATGAGAAGCCCGAGCGCCACGCCCGCCGCCGTGCCGACCACGCCGATCGAGGCGCCGCACATCAGGAAGATTCGCATCACCGCCCCTCGCGTCGCCCCCATGGTGCGCAGGATCGCGATGTCTCGGCCCTTGTCCTTCACGAGCATCACGAGCGAGGAGACGATGTTGAAGGCAGCGACGATGATGATCAGCGTCAGGATCAGAAACATCACGTTCCGCTCGACCTCGACGGCGGCGAAGAAGGCGCTGTTCCACTGCTGCCAGTCGAGGATTCGGATCGGCCGGTCGGTGATCGCGGCGCGGATCGCGCGGCTCGCCTCGCGCACCCGGTCGGGGTCGGCGACGAAGACCTCGATCTGCGTCGCTGCGTCGCCCACCCCGAAGAAGGCCTGCGCTGCGGCGAGCGGCAGGAACACGTAGGAATTGTCGTACTCGAACATGCCGACCTCGAACAGGCCGACGATCGTGTAGGCGCGTATCCGCGGCACGGTGCCGAACACCGTCACCTGCCCCTGCGGCATCACGAGCGAGAGCCGCTCGCCGACGCGGAGGCCGAGCCGGTTGGCAAGGCGGGAGCCGACCAGGATGGCATCGTCGCCCGCGAACCCCTCGAGCGAGCCTACGATGATGTTCGAGGCGATGATCGTGCGCGCGCGAAGCTCGTCTGGGGCGATGCCGCGCGCGAGCACGCCAGCGCCGCCGCCGCGCTCGCCGGTGCCGAGCACCTGGCCCTCGACGATCGGGGTGGCGGAGCGCACGCCGGGGAGCGCGCGGATTCGCGCGGCGAGCGCCTCGTGGTCCTCGAGCGTCTGGCCGGCGCCGTAGACGCCGAGATGGCCGTTCAGCCCGAGGATCCGCCCGAGCAGTTCGACGCGGAAGCCGCCCATCACGCTCATCACGATGATCAGTGTCGCGACGCCGAGCCCGATCCCGGCGAGCGAGAACCCGGCGATGACCGAGACGAACCCCTCGGCCTTGCGCGCGCGGAGGTAGCGGAACGCAACGAGGCGCTCAAAGGGGCCGAACACGGCGCTCAGCCGAGCAGGCGCTCGAGGATCGCCGCCGCCTCGAGCTCGTGCCGCTCGCCGCCGCGGCGACGCTTGAGCTCGGCGCGCCCCTCCTTCGCCCCGCGCGGCCCGACGATCACCTGCCACGGCAGGCCGATCAGGTCGGCATCGGCGAACTTCACGCCCGCGCGCTCGTCGCGATCGTCCATCAGCACCTCGACTCGCGCCTCGCGCAGCTTTGCATAGAGCTCGCCCGCGACTGCGTCGGCCGCGGCGTCGCCCGGCTTGAGGTTGATCAGCGCCACCCGGAAGGGGGCGACGCTGTCGGGCCAGATGATGCCCGCCTCATCGTGGCTCGCCTCGATGATCGCGCCGACAAGCCGCGAGACGCCGATGCCGTAGCTGCCCATCTCGGGGTGGACGGGCTTGCCGTCAGGCCCCTGGACGGTCACGTTCATCGCATCGGGTCCGGAATATTTCGTTCCGAAATAGAAGATGTGGCCGACCTCGATGCCGCGCGCCTCGACCCGCTCTTCCGCATCGAGCGCAGCGAAGGCGGCCGGATCGTGCTTCTCCTCCGTCGCGGCGTAGAGCGTGGTCCAGCTGTCGACGAGCGGCTGGAGGTCACCCTCGTAGTCGACGGCCTCGGCGAGGATGTCGCGCGCGACGAGGCCCCGATGCGCGAAGACCTGGCTCTCGCCGGTCTCGGCGAGGATGATGAACTCGTGGCTGAGATCGCCGCCGATCGGCCCTGTGTCGGCGCGCATCGGGATCGCCTTCAGCCCAAGCCGCGCGAAGGTACGGAGATAGGCGGCGAACATCCGGTTGTAGCTCTGCCGCGCGCCGGCCTGGTCGAGGTCGAAGCTGTAGGAGTCCTTCATCAGGAACTCGCGACCGCGCATCACGCCAAAGCGGGGCCTCACCTCGTCGCGGAACTTCCACTGGATGTGGTAGAGCAGAGTCGGCAGGTCGCGGTAGCTCTTGACATAGGCGCGGAAGATGTCGGTGACCATCTCCTCGTTGGTCGGCCCGTAGAGCAGTTCGCGCTCGTGCCGGTCCCTGATCCGCAGCATCTCCTTGCCGTAGTCGTCGTAGCGGCCGCTCTCGCGCCAGAGCTCGGCGGGCTGGATCGTCGGCATCAGGATCTCGTGGAAGCCGGCGGCGTCCTGCTCCTCGCGCACGATTCGGGCGATGTTGGCGAGCACGCGGTGGCCGAGCGGCAGCCAGGAGTAGATTCCGGCGGCCTGCTGGCGGATCAGGCCCGCGCGCAGCATCAGCCGGTGCGAGACGATCTGCGCCTCGGCCGGGTTTTCCTTCAGCGTCGGCAGGAAGTAGCGGGAGAGACGCATGCGCGATCGTGACCCCTCTGTGCAAGGCGGCGCACAATAGAAGGGGTGGTGGTGCGGAGGAAGGCCGCCTCAGCGTCGCGCCGCGGCACAGGCGGCGGCGAGCGCGGCCTGGTCCTCCGGCGCGAGCGGGCGGCCGTTGAAGAGGAGCCGCCCCCCCTCCAGCGTGATTATGCCGAGCGGCAGATCGGCCTTGATGTCGGGCGCGAGCCCATACCGGCTCTGCAGGTCGACGCCGAGCGCGATCACCGGGCGGTCGGGCACGGTGCGTGGCGGGGGCGCGAGATCGGCCGGCGCAACGCGGCGCCCGCCCGCGCCGACGCCCGGCTGGAACGCGACAGAGGGATCGGCGACGTGGGCCGTCACGCGCCGGCAATCCTCCGGCGCGAGGCGGGCGCCTTCGGCCGCTCGGGCGGGCAGACCGAAAATGCTGCAAAACGACAGGAACAGCCCGATGGCCAGGGTGTTCCAGAAATTTTCTTGCTCATTTGCTGCGTTGCAGCGCATGATCATCACAAAAGCCTATGGACGATCGGTGAACCTTCCGCTAACAAAGAAAGGGCCGTGCGCCTCGAGGCAGCACGGCCCAAGTTTAGGGAGGAAACGCCAGTCACACGGCAGGAAGAGGACAGCCCTCTTCCTGCCGCTGATTTTCCGCCCCACCCCCTTCGCAGACAAGCGGTTTCGCCGCCTTTTCTGACAGTTTTTGCGCCACTCGCGCTTGATTTGCCTAACGATGGTGCGGCATGGCGAGGCTTTAGGCAGAAACTCGCCCAAAACCGGGGCACTCCCTCGATCACCCCGCTTCCATCGCGCGGAAACTGATCAGCCCTGACTCGATGATCGCCCAGATGCCAAGCCAGATCACCCCGGCCAGGATCGTCGTCACGACCACCTTGCGGAACAGGAGCGGCCGCTCCGGCGCGCCGCGGAAGTGCTCAGGGCTTTCGGGGTCGACCACGGGGCGCGTCCAGAACGGCAGGACGGCGAACAGCGCGAGCCACCACACGAGGATGTAGACGATCAGCCCCGTGAACCACGTCATCCTCTCACACCCTCAGGACGTGGACGGAGACCATCGGTCGCTTGGCCGGCGCCGCCTTGCGCACCGCACTCCGCAGCGCCGCGGCGGCTGCGTCGCGCACCGCCTCGTCGTCGCGCAGGACGCCCGGCGAGAGACCGTGCAGCGCCGAGCCGAGCTCGCGCACAAGGATGCGCGGGGCAGCCTCGTCGTCGGCGAACAGGCCTGGGGCCGAGACGACCGGCTCGCCGACCACGCGACCCACCCGGTCGAGCGCGAGCGAGGCGACGACATGGCCGCTCTCGAGCATCCGCCGCCGCTCGGCGAGCACGGGGCCATCGACCGGGATCAGCCTCTGCCCGTCCACCGCAAGCCGGCCCGCCGGCACGCTCTCGATCACCTCCGGCGTGCCGGGGGCGAGGCGGAGCATGTCGCCGTCCTCGATCAGCCACGGCGTTGCGCCCATCTCGCGCGCGAGCGCCGCGTGCTCGCTCATGTGCCGCCACTCGCCGTGCACCGGCACAGCGTGGCGCGGCCTGACGAGGCGGTAAATGCGGCGGAGCTCGTCGCGCGCCGGGTGGCCCGAGACGTGCACCATGTGGTCGGCGTCCGTCATCACCCGAACGCCGCGGCGGGCGAGCTGGTCCTGGACCATCAGGATCGCCCGTTCGTTTCCCGGAATGACACGGGAGGAGAAGATCGCCGTGTCCCCCTCGCCGAGCGCGATGTGGGGATGCGTGTCGGCGGCGATCCGCGACATCGCGCTCCGCGGCTCGCCCTGGCTTCCGGCGCAGATCAGCACAACCGAGTCGTCGGGCAGGTAGCCGGCTTCCTCCTCCTCGACGAAGGGGGGAAGACCGGCGAGGTAGCCGACCTCGCGCGCAGCCGCCACCATGTTGCGCAAGGATCGACCGACCAGCGCCACGCTCCGCCCCGCGGCTTGGGCGGCGAGCGCGATGCTCTCGATCCGCGCGATGTTGGAGGAGAAGCAGGTGAACGCCACGCGGCCGCGCAGCCCGCGCACGAGAGCGGCGAGCGCGCGGCGCACATCGGCTTCCGACCCGGAATGCCCCTCGACCATCGCGTTCGTGCTGTCGCAGACCATGACGTCCACCCCCTCGGCGCCGAGCGCGGCGAGCGTCGCCTCGTCGGTGCGCGGGCCGATCAGCGGATCGGGGTCGAGCTTCCAGTCGCCGGTGTGCAGCACGAGGCCGTAGCGGGTGCGGATCGCGACCGCCTGGGCCTCCGGGATCGAGTGAGCCATCGTAACGAAACGGAGCGAGAACGGACCGAGCGTCAGAGCGCTGGCGGGCGCGTACTCGTGGAGCGGGACCTGCGCCGCGAGCCCGCGTTCGCCGAGCTTCCGACGCAGCACCGCCGCCGCAAGCGGCGTGGCGTGGACGGGGCAGCCGAGCTGCGGCCAGAGCCAGGCCACGGCGCCGAGATGGTCCTCATGCGCGTGGGTGATGACGAGGCCCAGGAGCCGGTCGCGGCGGGCGGCGATGAAACCCGGGTCGGGCACCATGATGTCGAGGTCCGGCCGTGCGCTCTCCGCGAAGCCGAGGCCGCAGTCGATCGCGAGCCATGCCCCGTCGCAGCCGTAGAGGTTGAGGTTCATGCCGATCTCGCCCGTGCCGCCGAGCGGCAGGAAGACGAGACCCTCGGGGTGGTGCTGCATCACCGCCCTCCGGCCGACGCCTGAGGGTTGCGCGCGGCGAGCAGCATCAGGCCATCGAGCGTCAGGTCAGGGTCGAGATGGCCGATCGCGGCCGTCGCGTCGGCGAAGAGGGGCGCGAGCCCGCCGGTTGCGATCAGCTTCATCCGTCCACCGAGCTCTGCCTCGATCCGCTTCGCGAGCCCCTCGATCAGCCCGACATAGCCCCAGTAGATTCCCGCCTGCATCGCCGGCACGGTGGAGCGGCCGATCACCGACTGCGGGCGCGCGACGGCGACGCGCGGCAGGGCGGCGGCGGCGCGGTGCAGCGCCTCGAGCGAGAGATTGATCCCGGGCGCGATGACGCCGCCGAGATAGGCGCCGCTGCCGTCCACCACATCAAAGGTGGTGGCGGTGCCGAAATCCACCACCGCAAGCGGGCCGCGATAGCGCGTGTGCGCCGCAAGCGCGTTCACCAGCCGGTCGGCGCCGACTTCGGCGGGGTTGTCCACGAGCACGGGGAAGCCCCAGTCGAGCCCTGCCGCACGGGCCACGAGCGGCTCCTGCCCGTACCAGTCGCGGCAGAGATGGCGCAGGTGGTAGAGCGCAGCCGGCACAACGCAGGCGATCGCCGCGCGCGTGATGTCCTCGCGCCTGACCCCTGCCCAGCTCATCAGCTGGGTGAGCCATACGGCGTACTCGTCGGCCGTGCGGTCGGGCTGGGTGGCGAGCCGCCACCGGCCGCGCCAGGCGGCACCGTCCCAAACGGCGAAGACGGTGTTGGTGTTCCCGGCATCGATCGCGAGCAGCATCGCCCTCAGCCCCGAACCATCACATCGCCATGCACGACCGGACGAACCCTGCCCTCCACATCGAGCAGCAGAGCGCCACTCGCGTCGAGGCCGCGATAGAAGCCGAAGACGACGCCCCGGTCGGTGGCGACCGACAGCTCCGCCCCCGGGGCGAAGCTCCTCGCCATCCAGGCCGTGCGCACCGTCGCCGGGCCATCGGTCAGCGCCACGCCGAGCCAGCGCGTCAGCGCCGCGAGCACGGCCTCCGCCATGCGCTGCACCGTCGGGGTGCGCGCGCCGAGCGCGGCAAGGGAGACGGTGCGATAGCCGGCATGCTCGGGGTGGGTGGCGAGGTTGAGCCCGAACCCAACCACGAGCCAGGCTCGGGGGCGCGGCGGCCCGCCCTGCTCGATCAGAACGCCGCCGAGCTTGGCGCCGTCGGCGAGCAGGTCGTTCGGATATTTGAGCCGCAGCGACACAGCAGGTGGAACGAGGTCACGCACCGCATCGTGCATCGCGACGCCGGCAAGCAGCGCGAGCGTGCCGCCCTCGAAGGCGCGGTCGCCGCCGAGCAGGACGGAGAGGTGAAGGTTGCCCTCGAGAGAATGCCACGTCCTGCCGCGCCGGCCGCGCCCCGATGTCTGACGGTGCGCAAGCACGGCGAGGCCCGGCGGCTCTCCGGCCTCGGCGGCAGCGATCGCGCGATCGTTCGTGCTGGCGAGGACAGCATGCGTCTCAAGCCGCCAGGCGGGGACGAGCGTGTGCCTCATCCGCCGGAAAGCGAGCGGGCAGCGATCGTCGCCGCGCCGACGAGCGGCCCTGGGCTCAGCGCAAACAGGGCGGTGGCGAGCCCCGTCGCGGCGACGACGACGGAGAGCGAGGCGGGCCGCGCATCGAACGCATCCTCGGGCGCATCGACATACATCACCTTGACAATGCGAAGGTAATAGAATGCCGAGACGACGGAGGCGAGGACGCCGAGGATCGCAAGCGGCCAGAGCCCGGCATTCACCGCCGCGACGAAGACGTAGAGCTTGCCGAAGAAGCCGGCGAGCGGGGGGATCCCGGCCATCGAGAACATGAACACCGCCATCGCGAGCGCGAGCATCGGCGCGGTGCGGGAAAGCCCCGCCAGATCCGCGATCCGCTCGCACGCGACGCCGCCCCGGCGCATCGCGACGATGCAGCCGAAGGCGCCTCCGTTCATCACCACATAGATCGCCATGTAGACGAGAACACCGCGTATGCCGGCCTCGTCCCCGGCAGCGAGCCCGATCAGTGCGTAGCCGACATGGCCGATCGAGGAATAGGCCATGAGCCGCTTGATGTTGGCCTGCCCGATCGCGGCGAACGCGCCGACGAGCATCGAGGCGGCCGAGATCAGCACGATGATCTGCTGCCAGGCGGCGGCGGCCGGCCCGAAGGGCCCCGTCATAACGCGGAGGAACAGCGCGAGCGCAGCGGCCTTGGGCGCGATCGAGAAGAACGCCGTCACCGGCGTGGGCGCGCCCTCGTACACATCGGGCGTCCACATGTGGAAGGGAACGGCGGAGACCTTGAACGCAAGCCCAGCGGCGATGAAGCAGAGCCCGACGATCAGCCCGGCAGGCGGCGGCCCCGCGGCGAGCGCCTCGGCGATGCCCGAGAACCGCGTCGTGCCGGCGTAGCCGTAGGCGAGTGAGGCGCCGTACAGCAGGATGCCGGAGGCGAGCGCGCCGAGCATGAAATACTTGAGCCCCGCCTCCGTGGAGCGCAGGTCGTCACGCGCGAAGGCGGCGCTGACATAAAGCGCGAGTGCCGCGAGCTCGAGCCCGACATAGAGGCTCATCAGGTCGCTGGCGCTCACCATCATCATCATGCCGAGGGAGGCGAACAGAACGAGCACTGGGTATTCGAAGCGCGCGAGCCCTTCCCGCGCGTGCCAATCAAGCGCGAGCACAAGCGCGAGCGCCGCAGCGCCGAGGATCACCACCTTGGCGAACACCGCGAACGGATCGACCACGAACAGACCGTTGAAGCCCTCCGCCCGCCCCTCCCCGCCCGCGACGACGAGCACCGCCGTGCCGAGGAGAGCGGCGAGCGAGAGCATGGAACAGAGGCGCCACGCATCGCGCCGCGCGAACACGCCCACCATCAGGATCGCCATGCCAGCACAGGCGAGCGCGATCTCGGGCAGAGCGATCGTCCAGTTCAGCGCCGCCATGCTCAGAGCCCCGCCATCTGCCGCGTCACGGCGATCGCCGCCTGGTGCTGCGCGATCAGCCGGGCGACGGACTGGTCGAAGAACGCGGTGAAGGAGGAGGGGTAGATGCCCATCCACAGCGTCAGAACGGCGAGCGGGGCGAACACCGCCACTTCGCGCGGCGAAAGGTCGGCCAGCCCCTTCAGCGTGTCCTTCGTCAGCGCGCCGAAGATCACGCGCCGGTAGAGGAAGAGCATGTAGGCGGCGCCGAGCACCATGCCCGAGGCAGCGAGCAGGGCGAGCAGCTTCGACACCTGCCACGCGCCGACGATGGCGAGGAACTCGCCGACGAAACCCGAGGTTCCGGGCAGGCCGAGCGAGGCCATGGTGAACAGCATGAACAGGATGGCGTAGCGCGGCATCACCTCAGCGAGCCCGCCATAGGCGGCGATCTCGCGCGTGTGCACGCGGTCGTAGATGACGCCGACGCAGAGGAACAGAGCGCCGGAGACGACGCCGTGCGAGAGCATCTGGAAGATCGCGCCCTCGATGCCCTGCTGATTCAGCGTGAAGAGGCCGAGCGTGACCAGCCCCATGTGCGCGACCGAGGAATAGGCGATCAGCTTCTTGATGTCGGTCTGCGCGAGCGCGACGAGCGAGGTGTAGACGACCGCGATGACCGAGAGCGCGAAGATCAGCGGCGCGAGCGCGACGGTCGCATCCGGCAGCATCGGGATCGAGAAGCGCAGGAAGCCGTAGCCGCCCATCTTCAGGAGCACGCCCGCGAGGATCACCGACCCTGCCGTCGGCGCCTCGACATGCGCATCCGGCAGCCAGGTGTGCAGCGGCCACATCGGCACCTTCACCGCGAAGGAGGCGAAGAAGGCGAGGAACAGCCAGGTCTGCGCCTCGGGCGCGATGCGGTGCGAAAGCAGCGTGGGGATGTCGGTCGTGCCGGCATCGAGATAGATCCAGATGAGCGCGAGCAGCATCAGCACCGAACCGGCGAGCGTGTAGAGGAAGAACTTGAACGCCGCGTAGGTGCGCCTCGCCCCGCCCCAGACCCCGATGATCAGGAACATCGGGATCAGCACGCCCTCGAAGAACACGTAGAAGATGACGAAGTCGAGCGCCGCGAACATGCCGACCATCATCGTCTCGAGCACGAGGAAGGCGATCATGTACTCACGCACGCGCGTCTCGACCGACTGCCAGGAGGCGACGATGCAGAGCGGGGTGAGCAGCGTCGAGAGGAGGACGAACAGGACCGACATCCCGTCGACGCCCATGTGGTAGCCGATGCCGAGGCCCTCGAGCCATGCCGCGCGCTCGACGAACTGGAAGCCAGCGCTCTCGGTGTCGAACCGCGCCCAGAGGATGAGCGAGAGCGCGAAGACGATCGCCGAGGTCCAGAGCGCGGTCCAGCGCGCGTTCTCGGCGACCGTCCGCTCGTCGCCCTGAACGGAGGCGATGATCGCCGCGCCGCAGAGCGGGAGGAAGGTGAGCAGGCTGAGCAGCGGGAAACCGGCGTCGTTCATCCGCGCCCGCCCCTCACACCCGCGCGGTGGCGAAGAGCACGACGAGCACGACGATGCCGATCAGCATCGCAAAGGCGTAGTGGTAGACGAGGCCGGTCTGCAGCCGAACAACGCGCGCGGCCGCCGCGCGTGCGGCGGCGGCCACACCGTCGGGCCCGAGCCCGTCGATGACCGCGCCGTCCCCGCCTTTCCACAGCGCACGGCCGAGAACGAGCGAGGGGCGAACGAAGAGCGCATCGTAGAGTTCGTCAAAATACCACTTGTTCACGAGGAAGCGGTGGACGCCCGCAAAGCGCGCGGCGACCTCGCCCGGAAGCGACGGGCGCAGCACGTAGAACAGATAGGCGAGGCCGATGCCCGAGAGGCCCATCGCCACCGGAGCGAGCTTCACCCAGAGCGGCGCGTCGTGGGCGTTCGCGAGCGCGTCGTTGCCGGGGGCGATGACGATCGCGCCACGCCAGAACTCCTGCCAGTGGTGGCCGACGAAGGGCTCATGGAACGCCATGCCGGCGACGATCGCGCCGAGCGCGAGCACGACGAGCGGCGCGAGCATCACCGCCGGGCCCTCGTGGGTGTGCTCCATCACGTGCCGCTCAGCCCGGGGCGCGCCGTGGAAGGCGAGGATGAGCAGCCGCCAGGAGTAGAAGGCGGTCAGGAACGCCGCGGCGAGGCCAGCGACGAAGGCGAACGCGCCGACGCCGGAGTGCGCGCCCCAGGCAGCCTCCAGCACCATGTCCTTCGAATAGAAGCCCGCGAAGGGGGGAACGCCCGCGAGCGCGAGGCTGCCGATCCACATCATCGCGTAGGTGACGGGGATCTTCCGCCAGATCCCCCCCATCCTGCGGATGTCCTGCTCGTCGCTCATCGCGTGGATGACGCTGCCGGCGCCGAGGAACAGCAGAGCCTTGAAGAAGGCGTGCGTGAAGAGGTGGAAGATCGCCGCCGGATAGGCGGAGACGCCGGCGGCGAAGAACATGTAGCCGAGCTGCGAGCAGGTCGAGTAGGCGATGATCCGCTTGATGTCGTTCTGCACGCAGCCGATGGTCGCGGCGAAGAGCGCCGTCGCCGCGCCGATGATCGTAACGATCGCGAGCGCGACGGGGGCGAGCTCGAACAGCGGTGACATCCGCGCGGTCAGGAACACGCCCGCGGTCACCATCGTCGCGGCATGGATCAGGGCCGAGACGGGGGTCGGGCCTTCCATCGCATCGGGCAGCCAGGTGTGCAGGCCGAGCTGCGCTGATTTGCCCATCGCGCCGATGAAGAGAAGCACCGCGGCGAGCTCGACCGCGCGCACCTCGCCGCCGAACAGGCCGACCGTCACGCTTGCTTTGGCCGGAAGGGCAGCGAAGATCGCGTCGAAGGTGACGCTGTCGGTCAGCGCGAAGACGGCGGCAATGCCGAGCGCGAAGCCGACATCGCCGACGCGGTTGACGATGAAGGCCTTCATCGCCGCCCGGTTGGCGCTCTCGCGGCTGTACCAGTAGCCGATCAGCAGGTAGGAGGCGAGGCCCACACCCTCCCAGCCGAAGAACAGCTGAACGAGGTTGTCGGCCGTGACCAGCATCAGCATCGCGAAGGTGAAGAGCGAAAGATAGGCCATGAACCGCGGCACGGTGCGGTCATGGCTCATGTAGCCGACCGAGTAGATGTGGATCAGCGTCGAGACGACGGTCACCATCCCGACCATCACGGCGGAGAGCGTGTCGTAGCGAAGCGCCCAGGAGGCCTCGAAGCTGCCGCTGTCGATCCAGGTCGCGAGCGTGACGGTGCGCGCATTGCCGCCGAAGGCGACGTCGAAGAACAGGATCGCGCCGCAGAGGGCGGCCACCGCCATGCAGCCGACTGTGACGGCCTGGGCGCCACGGTCGCCGAGCGTCCGGCCGAGAAAGCCGGCGATGACAGCGCCGAGAAGTGGGGGGAAGACCGCGCCCGCTTCGATCACGCCCGCCTCACCCCTTCATCACGCTGATGTCCTCGACCTCGATCGAGCCGCGGTTGCGGAAATAGACCACGACGATCGCAAGCCCGATCGCTGCTTCCGCGGCGGCGACGGTGAGGATGAACATGACGAAGATCTGGCCCGCGAGGTCGCCCAAGGAGGCGCTGAAGGCGACGAGGTTGATGTTGACCGCAAGCAGCATGAGCTCGACCGACATCAGGATGACGATCACGTTCTTGCGGTTGAGGAAGATGCCGAAGATGCCGAGCGCGAACAGGAGCGCGGCGACGGTGAGGTAGTGGCCCAAGCCAACGGCGAGCATCAGCCGTGCCCTCCCCCGCGCTCGCCGCCCTGCGCCGGCTCCGGCTCCCGCGCCGCCTCAGGCTTCGGCGGCACCACCATGCCCTGCCCCGGAGCGAGCGAGACGATCGCGAGCGTCTCGGCGGGGGAACGATCCACCTGCCGGGCGACGTCCTGCCGCTTCGTGCCGGGCCGGTCGCGCAGCGTCAGCACGATGGCGCCGATCATCGCGACGAGCAGCACGAGGCCTGAGGCCTGGAAGAGGTAGATGTAGTCGGTGTAGAGCACGCGGCCGAGCGCTTCGGTGTTCGTCACCCCGTCTGGCACCGGCACGGCGAGCAGGCGCGGCGCCGAGGGCGAGGCCGACCACGCGATGCCGACGAGCAGGAGTTCCGCAAGCAGCACCGCGCCGATCGCCGCACCGATCGGCAGGTAGCGAACGAAGCCCTCGCGCATCTGGATGAAATCGACATCCAGCATCATCACGACGAAGAGGAACAGCACCGCGACCGCCCCGACATAGACGATGACGAGGATGAGCGCGAGGAACTCGGCGCCCGCGAGCAGGAACAGGCCGGCGGCGTTGAAGAAGGCGAGGATCAGGAACAGCACGGCGTGCACGGGGTTGCGCGCCGTCACCACCATCGCTGCAGAGACGACGAGCACCGCCGCGAAGGCGTAGAAGGCGAGGGCTGCGATCACGGCCGAGCGGCGCTCAGCGGTAGGGAGCGTCCGCCGCAAGCCGGGCGGCGATCTCGGCCTCCCAGCGCTCGCCGTTCGCAAGCAGCCGATCCTTAGTGTACATCAGCTCCTCGCGAGTCTCGGTCGCGAACTCGAAGTTCGGCCCTTCCACGATCGCATCGACCGGGCACGCCTCCTCGCAGAGGCCGCAATAGATGCACTTCGTCATGTCGATGTCGTAGCGCGTGGTGCGCCGCGAGCCGTCCTCGCGCGGCTCAGCCTCGATGGTGATGGCCTGGGCCGGGCACACCGCCTCGCAGAGCTTGCAGGCGATGCAGCGCTCCTCGCCGTTGGGGTAGCGGCGGAGCGCATGCTCGCCCTTGAAGCGCGGGCTGATCGGGCCCTTCTCGTAAGGGTAGTTGATGGTGACCTTGGGCTTGAAGAAGTAGCGCAGCGTCAGCGCCATGCCGGAGACGAGCTCTGCAAGCAAAAGGCCGCGCAAGGTGCGGTCCATCACGCCCATGTCACGCTCCTTCCTCGCCGCGTGCGGCTTTCGACGCGGTTCCTAGCCCCGCTCCGGCCGCGCCGCAACCGCGGCGTTCATGCCCGCGCCTCATGCCTGCCCGGGCAGCCAGCCGAAGGCCATCAGCACCCCCGCCGTCAGCACCACCCAGAGGAGCGAGAAGGGCAGGAACACCTTCCAGCCGAGCCGCATCAGCTGGTCATAGCGGTAGCGGGGGAAGGTGGCGCGCACCCAGAGGAACACGAACAGGCAGAGGCAGATCTTCAGCGCGAACCAGATCGGGCCGGGGATCCAGGTGAACGGCGCGATCGAAAGCGGCGGCAGCCAACCGCCCAGGAACAGGATGGTCGTCATCCCGCTCATCAGGATCATGTTCGCGTACTCGCCGAGGAAGAAGAGCGCGAAGCTCATCGAGCTGTACTCGACGAAGAAGCCAGCGACGATCTCGCTCTCGCCCTCCGGCAGGTCGAACGGCGCGCGGTTGGTCTCGGCGAGCGCGGAGATGAAGAACACGACGAACATCGGAAAGAGCGGGACCGCGTACCAGAGCCCCTCCTGCGCGCGGACCACCGCCGAGAGGTTCAGCGAGCCGGCGCAGAGCAGGACGGTGATGATCACGAAGCCGATCGAGACCTCGTAGCTCACCATCTGCGCCGCCGACCGCAGCGCCCCGAGGAAGGCGTATTTCGAGTTCGACGCCCAGCCCGCGATGATGATGCCGTAGACGCCGAGCGAGGAGATCGCGAACAGGTAGAGGATCCCGACATTGATGTCGGCGAGCACGAGCCCGTCGCCGAAGGGGATCACCGCCCAGGCGATCAGCGCGAGCGCGAAGGTCAGCATCGGCGCCATCAGGAACAGAGCGCGGTTGGAGCCGGTCGGGATCACCGTCTCCTTCATCATCAGCTTGATCGCGTCGGCAAAGGGCTGGAACAGACCGAACGGCCCGACGATGTTGGGGCCCTTCCGGAGCTGCATCGCCGCGAGCACCTTGCGCTCGGCATAGGTGAGATAGGCGACGCCGATGAGCACCGGCACCATGATGAGCAGGATCGCGCCGACGGTGAACAGAAACGTGCCGAACGGCGTGGCGAGGAAGGACTGCATCCGCCGCTACTCCGCCGCCACCGCGTCGGGCCGCGCGGCGATCGCCGCACACGCCGCCATCGTCGGCGAGGCGCGGCTGATCGGGTCGGTTCGGTAATGATCCGTCACCGGCGAGACGAAGGGCTCTGTGCCGAGGGCGCGAGGGTCACCCGAAGGCCCGCCAGGATCGGCGCATCCGGCCCCGAGGGGAGCGTCGAGCCGCCCCGCACCGCGCTCGGCGACGCGCGCCTGGATGCCAGCGAGATCGTCATAGGGCAGCGTAACCCCGAGCGTTTCCGAGGCGGCGCGGAGGATGGCCCAGTCCTCGCGCGCCTCGCCCGGAGGAAAAACGGCGCGGAAGCCACGCTGCACCCTGCCTTCGGTGTTCACCCAGGTGCCTTCCTTCTCCATATAGGCGGCACCTGGAAGGATCACGTCTGCTCGTTTCGCTCCCGAATCCCCGTGGTGCCCCTGGTAGACGACGAAGGCATCGCCGAGCCGGTCCATCGGCAGCTCGTCGGCGCCGAGCAGCCAGACGAGGCCGATCTCGCCCGCTTCCGCGCCGGCGATGATCCCGTCCCGGTCAAGCCCGCCCTGACGCGGGATGAACCCGATGTCGAGAGCGCCGACCCGGCCTGCCGCCGTGTGCAGCATGTTGAAGCCGTGCCACTCTGGCTTGAGCGCGCCCACCTCGCGCGCGATCGTCCAGGCGGCGGCGAGCACCGCCGCGCCATCGGGCCGGGCGAGGGCGCCCTGGCCGATGATCACCATCGGGTGCTTCGCCGCACGCAGAACGGAGGCGAAGGGGCTTGACCCGTCAAGCAGGGCGGCAAGAGCGCCAGGCCCCTCGCCGAGATGCTCGACGCGATAGGTGAGGTCGGCAGGCTCTCCGATGAACCCGACGGGGAAGTTCCCCATCAACCAGCGCTTGCGCAAGCGCGCGTTCAGCACCGCTGCCTCGCGGCGCGCGTTCGAGCCGATGATCAGCGCCGCATCGGCCCGCTCGATTCCGGCGATCGTCGAATTGAACAGGTAGAAGTCGCGCCGCGAGGGATCGATTCGCGCTCCGTCCTGGCGGCAGTCGAGGTTGCGGGAGCCGAGCGCGTCGATCAGGTCGGCGAGCGCGCAGAGGCTCTCGAGCTCGGCCATGTCGCCCGCGAGCGCGGCGATCCGCTCGCCCGGAAGGCCCTTCGCCTTCGCAGCGATCGCACCGAAGGCCTCGGCCCAGGTGGCGGGTCGCAGCCGCCCCCCCTCGCGCAGCCACGGCCGGTCGAGCCTCCGCCGCGTCAGCCCATCGTTGCTGAACCGTGCCTTGTCGCTGATCCACTCCTCGTTCACGGCCTCGTTCAGCCTGGGCAGGATGCGCAGGACCTGCGGCCCGCGGCTGTCGATGCGTATGTTCGCCCCTACCGCGTCGGTCACGTCGATCCCATCCGTCCGCGTGAGCTCCCATGGCCGGGCGACGAAGGCATAGGGCTTTGAGGTGAGGGCGCCGACGGGGCAGAGATCGATCATGTTGCCCGAGAGCTCCGAGGTCAGCGCCCGCTCGACATAGGTGCCGATCTCCATCTGCTCGCCGCGGCCCGTGGCGCCGAGCTCCGGCACGCCGGCCACCTCGGTCGCGAACCGGACGCAGCGTGTGCAGTGGATGCAGCGCGTCATCACGGTCTTGATCAGGGGCCCGAGGTCCTTGTCCTTCACCGCGCGCTTGTTCTCGGCATAGCGCGAGTGGTCGAAGCCGTAGGCCACCGCCTGGTCCTGCAGGTCGCACTCGCCGCCCTGGTCGCAGATCGGGCAGTCGAGCGGGTGGTTGATCAGCAAAAACTCCATCACCCCGCGTCGCGCTGCGCGCACGGTGGGCGTGTCGGTGCGGATCACCATCGCATCGGCGACCGGATAGGCGCACGACGCGATGGGTTTCGGCGCCTTCTCGAGCTCGACGAGGCACATCCGGCAATTGCCGGCGATCGAGAGCCGCTCGTGGTAGCAGAAGCGCGGGATTTCCTTGCCGGCGACCTCGCAGGCCTGGAGCACCGTCGTGCCGGGCGGGACCTCGACCTCGATCCCGTCGATGGTGAGCTTTGGCATGAGCTAGCTCCCGCCTTGCCTGATGCCGGCGCGGTCCGGCCAGCGCGTGAACGCAAGCACCCAGAGCGCGACGACGCCGACCACCGGAACGGCGATGATCGCACCCGTCCAGCCGGGGAAGCCCGCCCGGAGCGCGATCAGCCAGCCGCATCGGCCGACGAAGGCCAGGAGCGCGATCGTCAGGGCGATGCCGATGAGGCCGACGACGATCCCCATCACCGCCCCCCTGCCGCGGGCCGGAGCGGAACCGTCTGCCACCAGCCGTAGGCGAGCATCCAGAGCGCCACGACGAAGCCGAGAGGGATGAACGCGAGCAGGCCGATCGCCCAGGAGCGCCCTGCCTTGTGCGCGATCATCCCGAGCGGGATCCCGGCAAGGAGGCCGGAAATCGCGAGATTGAGGAAGAGCTCGTCAGCGAAGCCCATCGCCTCACTCCGCCGCCATCGGCAGGGGCGCAGCACCCCGTCTCGCCTTGTACGCCGCGATCCGCTCCTCCATCAGCGGCCGGAAATGCCGGATCAGGCCCTGGATCGGCCAGGCAGCGGCATCGCCGAGCGCGCAGATCGTATGGCCCTCGACCTGCCGCGTCACCTGCTCGAGAACGTCGATCTCCTCGGGCTCGGCGCGGCCCTGCACCATCCGCTCCATCACCCGCCACATCCAGCCCGTGCCCTCGCGGCAGGGCGTGCACTGGCCGCAGCTCTCGACCTTGTAGAAACGCGAGAGCCGCGCGATCGCGGCGATCACATCGGTGGAGCGGTCCATCACGATCACCCCGGCCGTGCCGAGGCCGGAACGGACCTCGCGCAAGCTGTCGAAGTCCATCAGCACCGTGTCGCAGATGTGCTTCGGCAGCAGCGGCACCGAGGACCCGCCGGGGATCACCGCGAGCAGGTTGTCCCAACCCCCGCGCACCCCGCCGGCGTAGCGTTCGATCAGCTCCTTCAGCGGGATGCCGAGCTCCTCCTCGACATTGCAGGGGCGGTTCACGTGGCCGGAGATGCAGAAGATCTTGGTGCCCGTGTTCTTCGGCCGGCCGAGGCCCGCGAACCAGGACGCGCCGCGGCGAAGGATCGTCGGCACCACCGCGATGCTCTCGACGTTGTTCACCGTGGTCGGGCAGCCGTAGAGGCCGACGGCGGCGGGGAACGGCGGCTTCAGCCGCGGCATTCCCTTCTTGCCTTCGAGGCTCTCGATCAGCGCGGTCTCCTCGCCGCAGATATAGGCGCCGGCGCCGCGCGTGACGTGGAGGTCGAAATCGAAGCCAGAGCCGCAGGCGTCCTTGCCGAGAAGCCCGGCAGCGTAAGCCTCATCGATCGCCGCCTGGAGGCGCTTGTATTCGGCGTGGAACTCGCCGCGGATGTAGATGTAGCCGACATGCGCGCCCAAGCCCGCGCCGGCGATCACGCATCCCTCGATCAGTTTGTGCGGCTCGTGGCGGAGGATGTCGCGGTCCTTGCACGTGCCGGGCTCGCTCTCGTCGGCGTTGACGACGAGGTAGGAGGGCCGCCCGTCCGGCGAGGTCTTCGGCATGAACGACCATTTTAGGCCGGTCGGGAACCCGGCACCGCCGCGCCCGCGCAGGCCCGACTGCTTTACCTCCTCGACGATCCAGTCGCGCCCCTTGGCGATCAGCGCGGCGGTGCCGTCCCAGTCGCCGCGCGCGCGCGCCCCGGCGAGCCGCCAGTCAAGCTGGCCGTAGAGGTTGGTGAAGATCCGGTCGCGATCGTGCAGCACGTGGCTAGCCTCCTGCCGCCGGCTCTGCCTGGGCTGGCACGGGCCGGGGAACCTCGGTCAATGTCGTCGGCCCGCCTTCGGGGGCAGAGCCCTGTCGTCCCTTGGCGGAGCCTGGGGGCGGCCTCTCGCCGCGCCGCAGCGCCTCGAGGATCCGTTCCGTCGCCGGACCGTCGAGGTCCTCGTAGAAATCGTCCCCCACCCAGAGCACGGGCGCGTTGACGCAGGCGCCGAGGCACTCGACCTCCTCGACGGAGAACATCCCATCCGCGCTCACCGTGCCGTCGGGAACGCCGCCCGCGGCGCTGCGGCAGGCGGCAAGCACGGCGTCGGATCCGCTGAGCCAGCAGGGTGTGGTGGTGCAGACCTGGAGGTGGTGGCGGCCGACCGGGCGCGTCTTGAACATTGTGTAGAAGGAGGCGACCTCGTAGACGCGGATCGGCGCCATGCCGAGCACCTCGGCGACATGGTCCATCGCCGCGCGGGGAAGCCAGCGCGCGCCCGTCTCCTCCTCCATCTGCCGCATCGCGAGATCGAGCAGGCCCTTGACGGCGGAGGCCTGCTTTCCGGGCGGATACTTCGCGATCTGCTGCTCCGCCTTGGCGCGATAGGCCTCCGTGAAGGCGAAGCGCTCTGGCCCTCCGGCGAAGGCGGCGGCGGTTGAGGCGCGGCTCACCGGTCGATCTCCCCGAACACGATGTCGAGGCTGCCGATGATCGCCACCGCGTCGGCCAGCATGTGGCCCTTCGCGATCCTCTCCATGGCCTGCAGGTGCGCGAAGCCGGGGGCGCGTATCTTGCAGCGATAGGGCCGGTTCGTTCCGTCGGCGATCAGATAGACGCCGAACTCGCCCTTCGGCGCCTCGACCACCGTGTAGGTGCTTCCGGCCGGAACGTGGAAGCCCTCGGTGTAGAGCTTGAAGTGGTGGATCAGCGCTTCCATCGACCGCTTCATCTCGCCGCGCGAGGGCGGCGTGATCTTGTGGTCCTGTGTCTTGACCGGGCCGTCGGGCATGCGTGCGAGGCACTGGCGGATGAGCTTGAGGCTCTCGCGCATCTCGGCGACGCGCACGAGGTAGCGGTCGTAGCAGTCGCCGTTGCGGCCGACGGGGATGTCGAAGTCGAGCTCGCCATAGACGTCGTAGGGCTGGCTCTTGCGCAGGTCCCACGCCGCGCCGGAGGCACGCAGGCAGGGCCCTGACCAGCCCCAGGCAAGTGCATCCTCGAGCGGCATGATGCCGATATCGACCGTGCGCTGCTTCCAGATCCGGTTCTCGGTGAGCAGTGTCTCGAGATCGTCGATGAATTTCGGGAAGCCTTCGGCCCAGTCGCCGATCCGCTCGGCGAGGCCCTGGGGCATGTCCTTCGCCACACCGCCCGGGCGGACGTAGTTCGCATGCAGGCGGGCGCCGGAGACCGCCTCGTGGAACTCCATCAGCTTCTCGCGCTCCTCGAAGCCCCAGAGCGCCGGCGTGATCGCGCCCACATCGATCGCGTAGGTGGTGAGGTTAAGAAGGTGGTTCAGGATCCGGCTGATCTCGGCGAACAGCACCCGGATGTACTGCGCCCGAGGCGGCACCTCGATGCCGAGCAGCTTCTCGGTGGCGAGCGCGAAGGCGTGCTCCTGCGCCATTGGCGAGACGTAGTCGAGCCGGTCGAAATACGGCACGGCCTGGATGTAGGTCTTGTACTCGATCAGCTTTTCGGTGCCGCGGTGGAGCAGGCCGATATGCGGGTCGGCACGCTCGACCACCTCGCCGTCAAGCTCGAGCACGAGCCTCAGCACGCCGTGCGCGGCCGGGTGCTGCGGCCCGAAATTCATCGTGTGCGTGCGCTTCTCCGCCCCGCCCGCGGCGGCGCTCGCTGCCTCGGCCATCGCGCTCAGCTCCTCCTCGCCTTCTCGTCGCCGGGAAGAGTCGTCATGCCTTCCCAGGGCGAGAGGAAATCGAAGTTGCGGAATTCCTGCGTGAGCTTCACCGGCTCGTAGACCACGCGCTTGGCCTCCTCGTCGTAGCGGAGCTCGACATGGCCGGTGAGGGGGAAGTCCTTCCTGAGCGGGTGCCCCTCGAAGCCATAGTCGGTCAGGAGGCGGCGCAGGTCGGGGTTGCCGGCGAAGGGGATGCCGAAGAGGTCCCACGCCTCGCGCTCGTACCACCCCGCAGCCGGCCAGAGCCCGACCACGGAGGGAACCACAGCCCCTTCCGCGACCGCAACGACGACGCGAACCCGGGTGTTGGCGACCGGCGCGAGCAGGTTGTAGACGACGTCGAACCGCTCCGGGCGCTCCGGCCAGTCGACGCCGCAGAGGTCCATCAGCTGCACGAAGCCGAAGCGCGGATCGTCGCGCAGGAGCGCCATCAGCGGAACGAGCGAGGCCGCGCGAGCGGTCACCTCAAGCTCGCCACGGCGCATGGCGTGGCCGAGCACGGCCTCGCCGGCCGCCTCGGCAATGGCGGCCCCCAGCGCGGCGAGGCGCTCCTCCGAAGCTGTGGTCATGGCCATGGCTTCAGCGCCTCAGCACCGTGCCGCTGCGGCGTATCTTCTTCTGCAGCTGCATGATGCCGTAGACCAGCGCCTCGGCCGTCGGCGGGCAGCCCGGAACGTAGATGTCGACGGGAACGATCCGGTCGCAGCCGCGCACCACCGAGTAGGAATAGTGGTAGTAGCCGCCGCCATTCGCGCAGCTTCCCATCGAGATCACCCAGCGCGGCTCGGGCATCTGGTCGTAGACCTTGCGCAGCGCCGGCGCCATCTTGTTGGTCAGCGTGCCGGCGACGATCATCACGTCGGACTGGCGCGGGCTCGCGCGCGGGATGATGCCGAAGCGGTCGAGGTCGTAGCGGCTCATATAGGCGTGGATCATCTCGACGGCGCAACAGGCGAGCCCGAAGGTCATCGGCCAGAGGCTGCCGGTGCGCGCCCAGGTCACGAGCCTGTCGAGCTGGGCGACGACGAAGCCCTTCTCCTCGATCTCGCCCGTCACGTCGCGGAGGAGCGCGTCCTGCGCCGGGCCTTGGCCAAGCGCCTCGCGGTTCCAGGCGATCGCGGGCTGGGCGATCGTGGCTTGGGCGACCGCAGGCTGGGCGATCGGCGTGTCAGTGCGGGCGTTCATGCGCGGATCTCCCATCGGGCGCTCACTCCCATTCGAGCGCGCCCTTCTTCCACTCGTAGATGAACCCGATCGTCAAAACGCCAAGGAAGATCATCATCGAGCCGAAGCCGAGCCAACCGATCGCGCCGAGGCTGACCGCCCAGGGAAACAGGAACGCCACTTCGAGGTCGAAGATGATGAACAGGATGGCGACGAGGTAGAACCGAACGTCGAACTTCCGGCGCGCGTCGTCGAACGGCTCGAAGCCGCACTCATAGGCGGAGAGCTTCATCGGGTCGGGCGCCTGGCGGGCGAGGATGAGCGAGGCGCCGACCATCGCCACCGCGATCGCCGCGGCGATGCCGATGAAGACGAGGATCGGGAAGTAGTCGGCGAGGATCGGTGGCATGGGCGTTCCGCACGCGCTCCGTCGGGCCGGGGCGTCCTCCCCGGTCACGCTGCGGTGCGACATTATCCGTGAACGCGTGCGGTTTCCACCAGTGCCTCGCGCGATCGCCCATCAAAGCGGCTTGGCGACGCGCGCTGGCGTTGACCGAAGGCGCTGAGGTCCTTGGATCGCTGGAAAGGGGGCACTGGCGCGAGTGACGGGGCTCGAACCCGCGACCTCCGGCGTGACAGGCCGGCGCTCTAACCGACTGAGCTACACCCGCGCAGCGATGGCCGGAGATAGGCGCGCGAGAGGGGAGGTGTCAAGCGAGGCCCGGGGTGGCTCGTGAGCACCTCGAACCATGCGGCTTCGCACAGGCTGCTGGTGGGCGATGACGGGATCGAACCGCCGACATCCTCGGTGTAAGCGAGGCGCTCTGCCGCTGAGCTAATCGCCCAGGGAACGCATACGCCGGTCGCCCGGGCCACGCAAACGCGAAGGGCCGGCGGTGCCGCCACCGCCGGCCCATGGCGCGCCGCTTCTTGGACGCCGTCCAAGCGAAACGATCGTTCAATTCACGGCGTCCTTCAGCGCCTTGCCGGCCTTGAAGCGGACGGAGATGGAGGAGGCGATCTTGATCTGCTCGCCGGTGCGCGGGTTGCGCCCGATCCCGGCCTTGCGCTTGGACTTCGAGAAGGTGCCGAAGCCGACGAGACGGACCTCGCCGTCCTTCTTCTTCAGCGCCTGGGTGATCGTCTCGAACACCGCATCGAGCACCTCGGCCGTCTTGGCCTTGGGCAGGTCGGTCTTGTCGGCGACAGCGGCCACCAGGTCGTTCTTGTTCACGGGCTTGCCCTCTTTGTCGTGACTGGAGCGAAAGGGTTCGCGCGCCGCCCCGCCGTGGAAACCCGACACGAAGCCGCAACGCACGGCTGCACTCTAGGCAGCGCGTTTTTCGCCCGTCAATGCGCCGAGGGTGGTTTTACCAAGCAAATCCGCAGGTTCCCGGCAGTCCGCGGCCGCTGCGCAACGCCTTTTCGCTTGACGCTCGCAGCGACTCGCTTGGGCCGACCGAACGGAGCGGCGGGCGCGGGCGCCGCCCTCTCCGCGGCGCCGCGAGTCGCGGACGTCAGTGCGCGAGTCGCGCCTCGCCCGGAGCGCCGCCGGCCGCAGGCGTCGGCTCTGATGGTTCCTCCCAATCGATCGGCTCGGGCATGCGCGTCAGCGCCTCGCGCATCACCTCGTCGATCGAGGCGACGGGAACGATCTTGAGCCCCTTCTTCACGGTGTCTGGGATCTCGGCGAGATCCTTCGCATTGTCCTTCGGGATCAGCACCGTGGTGAGGCCGCCGCGCAGAGCGGCGAGCAGCTTCTCCTTGAGCCCGCCGATTGGCAGCACCCGGCCGCGCAGCGTGATCTCGCCCGTCATGGCGATCTCGCGACGCACGGGAATGCCCGTCAGAGCGGAAACGATGGCGGTGGCCATCGCCACGCCGGCGGATGGCCCGTCCTTCGGCGTCGCACCCTCGGGCACGTGAACGTGGATGTCGCGCTTCTCGAAGACCGGCGGCTTGATGCCGAAGGTGAGCGCGCGCGACCGGACATAGCTCATCGCCGCCTGCACGCTCTCCTGCATCACATCGCCGAGCTTGCCGGTATGGCGGATCGCGCCTTTGCCTGGCATGAGGACCGCCTCGATCGAGAGCAGCTCGCCGCCGACCTCCGTCCAGGCAAGCCCGGTGACCACGCCGACCATGTCCTCGAGCTCCGCCTCGCCGAAGCGGAAGCGGCGGACGCCCGCGAACTTCTCGAGGTTCTTGCGCGTGATCGCGACCTTCTGCGCCTTCTTCTGCACGATCTCACGCACCGCCTTGCGCGCAAGCCCCGCGATCTCGCGCTCGAGGTTCCGCACCCCGGCCTCACGCGTGTAGTAGCGGATCAGGTCGCGGATCGCGTCATCGGAGATCGACCACTCCTTCTCCTTGAGCCCGTTCGCCTCCGACACCTTGGGCAGGAGGTGGCGCCGCGCGATCTCGACCTTCTCGTCCTCGGTGTAGCCGGGGATGCGGATGATCTCCATCCGGTCGAGCAGCGGCTGCGGCATGCGGAGCGAGTTCGCGGTGGTGACGAACATCACGTCCGAGAGGTCGTAGTCCACCTCGAGGTAATGGTCGTTGAAGGTCGCGTTCTGCTCCGGGTCGAGCACTTCGAGCAGCGCCGAGGACGGGTCACCCCGCCAGTCGGCGCCGAGCTTGTCGATCTCGTCGAGCAAAAAGAGCGGGTTCGAGCTCTTCGCCTTCTTCATGCCCTGGATGATCTTGCCGGGCATCGAGCCGATATAGGTGCGGCGGTGGCCGCGGATCTCGGCCTCGTCGCGCACGCCGCCCAAGGACATGCGCACGAAGTTCCGCCCCGTCGCCTTGGCGATCGACTTGCCGAGCGAGGTCTTGCCGACGCCCGGCGGCCCGACTAGGCAGAGGATGGGGCCGCGGAGCTTCGGGCTGCGCACCTGCACGGCGAGGTATTCGAGGATTCTCTCCTTCACCTTCTCAAGGCCGTAATGATCGGCCTCGAGGATGTCCTCGGCAGCCTGGAGGTCGGCCTTGATCTTGGTCTTCTTCTTCCAGGGGATCGAGAGCATCCAGTCGAGATAGTTGCGCACCACCGTCGCCTCGGCGCTCATGGGCGACATGGTGCGGAGTTTCTTGAGTTCGGCGAGCGCCTTCTCGCGCGCCTCCTTCGAGAGCTTGGTCTTGCGGATTCGCTCCTCGATCTCGGCCGCCTCGTCGCGGCCGTCCTCGCCCTCGCCGAGCTCCTTCTGGATCGCCTTCAGCTGCTCGTTGAGGTAGTACTCGCGCTGGGTCTTCTCCATCTGCCGCTTGACGCGGTTGCGGATCCGCTTCTCGACCTGAAGCACGCCGATCTCGCTCTCCATGTGGCCGAACACCTTCTCGAGGCGTTCGGCGACGGAGGCTGTCTCGAGCAGGTCCTGCTTCTCTGGGATCTTCAGCGCGAGATGCGAGGCGACCGTGTCGGAGAGCTTCGAGGCGTCCTCGATCTGGTTGATCGAGACGAGCACCTCGGGCGGGATCTTCTTGTTGAGCTTGATGTACTGCTCGAACTGCGCAACCACGGTGCGCGCGAGCGCCTCGATCTCCCGCCCCTCGCCCGGGTGTTCGGGCAACGGCTCGACGAAGCCCTCGAAATACGCCTCCGTTTCCTTGAAGCCCGCGATCCGCGCGCGCCGCCCGCCCTCGACGAGCACCTTCACCGTGCCGTCGGGGAGCTTGAGGAGCTGCAGCACAGTCGAGACGGTGCCGACATGGAAGATATCGTCCACGCCGGGGTCGTCCTGAGCGGCGTTCTTCTGCGCGACGAGCAGGATCTGCTTGTCGTCCTTCATCACCGCCTCGAGCGCGCGGACGGACTTCTCCCGGCCGACGAAGAGCGGCACGATCATGTGCGGAAAGACGACGATGTCACGCAGCGGCAGAACGGGCAGAACCTCACCTCGGATCGGGCCCGGCGGCTTCGCGCCGCCCGTCATCGCCTCGGCAGCCGGCGCCGCCTGCGTCGGGTCCTTCCCCTTCGGCCCCGTCCTCTTGCCTTCCGGCTGGCCCTGGTCGTCACTCATGGCGTTCGCTTTCCTTGTTCGGCGGACCCCAGGTCATGCCCCCTGCCCTGCCCCGAAGACCCCATTCGTTTTACGGAAAATGAGGGCCGCGCAACCCTGATCAAGCCCGCTGCCCAGCCCCGCCCGGCGGCGCGGCGGACGTCTCAAGCGTTCGTGCCCTCCCCGCGGCGCTCGCCGTAGATGAACAGCGGGGCCGACCGCCCTTCGGCGACCTCGCGGTTGATCACCGTCTCGTCCACCCCGTCGAGACCGGGCAGGTCGAACATGGTGCCGAGCAGGATTGCCTCCATGATGGAGCGAAGTCCACGCGCGCCGGTCTTGCGCGCGATCGCCCGCTGCGCGACTGTGCGCAAAGCGTCCTCGGTGAAGGTGAGCTTCACCCCCTCCATCTCGAACAGCCGGCCGTATTGCTTCACGAGAGCGTTCTTCGGCTTGGTGAGGATGTCGATCAGCGCGCTCTCGTCGAGGTCCTCGAGGGTGGCGACCACGGGCAGGCGGCCGATGAATTCCGGGATCAGGCCGAACTTCAGGAGATCCTCGGGCTCGACCTCGCGCAGGATCTGGCCGGTGCGGCGGTCCTCCGGGCTTCGGACATCGGCGCCGAAGCCGATCGCCGTGCCCCTGCCGCGGGCGGAGATGATCCGCTCAAGCCCGGCGAAGGCGCCGCCACAGATGAAGAGGATATTGGTTGTGTCGACCTGCAGGAACTCTTGCTGCGGGTGCTTGCGCCCGCCCTGCGGCGGCACCGAGGCGATCGTGCCCTCCATGATCTTCAGCAGCGCCTGCTGCACCCCCTCGCCCGAGACGTCGCGCGTGATCGAGGGGTTGTCGGACTTGCGGCTGATCTTGTCGACCTCGTCGATATAGACGATGCCGCGCTGCGCACGCTCGACATTGTAGTCGGCCGCCTGCAGCAGCTTCAGGATGATGTTCTCGACATCCTCGCCGACATAGCCGGCCTCGGTCAGCGTGGTCGCATCCGCCATGGTGAAGGGAACGTCGAGGATGCGCGCGAGAGTCTGGGCGAGCAGCGTTTTGCCCGACCCGGTCGGGCCGATCAGCAGGATGTTGGACTTGGCGATCTCGACGTCATTGTTCTTCTGCGCGTGCGAGAGCCGCTTGTAGTGGTTGTGCACGGCAACCGATAGCACGCGCTTGGCGTGATCCTGGCCGATCACGTAGTCGTCGAGCACCTTGCAGATCTCACGCGGCGTGGGGATGCCGTCACGTGTCTTCACGAGATGCGTCTTGTGCTCCTCGCGAATGATGTCCATGCAGAGCTCGACACACTCGTCGCAGATGAACACGGTTGGGCCAGCGATCAGCTTGCGCACCTCATGCTGCGACTTGCCGCAGAAAGAGCAGTACAAGGTGTTCTTCGAGTCGCCAGACTTGCTCATGATTGCTTGCTCATGATTGCTTGCTCATGACTGCGTGCTCAGGACTGCTCCGGGCCAGGTCCGGCTGCCAAGGGGGTGAGGATACGCCCGCGGCACGGGGGGCACAAGCGAGCCACCTGTGCCCAACGCGAACGGGCGAAGCGCAAGCCTCGCCTTGGGTCGGTGGTCCCGATCCTGCTGGGGCGCTTGCCGGGAGATGTGCCCCGGGGGCTACTTCCGGTCGGTCTCGGGGGCGGGGCGCTGTTCCACCACCTCGTCGACGAGGCCGAACTCCTTCGCCTCCCGCGCTGTCATGTAGGTGTCGCGCTCCATCTTCGCCTCAATCTCGGCGAGTGGCTGGCCAGTGTGATACACGTAGATGTTGTTCAGCCGCTCGCGCGTCTTGAGGATCTCGCGCGCCTGGATTGCGATGTCGGAGGCTTGGCCCTGCGCGCCGCCGGAGGGCTGGTGGATCATCACCTGGCTGTTCGGCAGGGCGAAGCGCTTGCCCTTCGCGCCGGCGGTCAGCAGAAGCGACCCGGCCGAGGCCGCCATGCCGATGCAGACCGTGCTCACGGGCGAGCGGATATACTGCATCGTGTCATACATCGCGAGCCCGGCCGAGACGACGCCGCCCGGGCTGTTGATGTAGAAGGCGATGTCCTTGTTCGGGTTCTCGCTTTCCAGGAACAGGAGCTGGGCGCAGACCAACGAGGCGACCTGGTCGAAGATCGGGCCCGTGAGGAAGATGATCCGCTCCTTCAGGAGGCGCGAGTAGATGTCGAAGGCCCGCTCGCCGCGCGCGGTCTGCTCGACCACCATCGGCACGAGCGTGTTGCTGTAGATCTCCAACGGGCTGCGCTCGGGCATCGGTGTGTGAGGCTCCTTCCTCGTCACGTCCGGGGGCTCTCCGGCCCCCAGGGGTCATTGGCAGTCGTGTCGCCGGGGCGGCTCAGGCCGCCTCGGGGTCCTTCGCGAGCTCCTCGGGCGTGACGGTTCGTTCCGTCACGCGCGCGAGCTCGAGCACGAAGTCGATCGCCTTCTCCTCGAAGATCGGGGCGCGGAAGCGTTCGATGGCCTGCGGGTTCTGCTGGTAGAACTCGACCACCTTGCGTTCCTGGCCAGGGTAGCGCTGCGCCTCGGCGATCACCGCGCGCTTGAGCTCGTCCTCGCTGACCGAGAGATTGTTGGTCCGGCCGAGTTCCGCAAGCAGGAGCCCGAGCCGCACCCGGCGCTCGGCGATGGCGCGGTACTCGGCCTTGAGCGTCGCCTCGTCCTTGCCGCGGTCGGCCTCGTCGAGGCGGCCCTCCTTGAGGTCCTGCTCGACGCGCTGCCAGATCGCGCCGAACTCCCCCTCCACCATGCCCTCGGGCACAGGGAAGGTCGCGAGCTCGGCGAGACGGTCGAGCACAGCGCGCTTGGTGCGCATCCGGCTCAGCTGGTCATACTCGCGCTGGATCGCGCCCCGGATCGCATCCTTCATCGCCGCGAGCGTCTCGAACCCGTGCTTCTTCGCGAGCGCGTCGTTCGCCTCCGCCGGCAGGGCCCGGCGCAGCGCCTTGCCGGTGACCGTGAAGGTCGCGGTCTTGCCGGCGAGGTCGGTCGCGACATAGTCGGGCGGGAAGGAGACCTCCATCTCCCGCGTCTCGCCGACGGAGAGCCCGACCAGCCCCTCGGTGAAGCCCGGCACGAAGCCCGGGCCGCCGACCTCCACCTCCATGTCGGTCGCGGAGCCGCCGCGGAACGGCTTGCCGTCGATCCGACCGACGAAATCGACCACGAGGAGGTCGCCCGCCGCGGCCGGCCGCGCCTCCTCCACCGGCTCGGAATTGCGGTGGCGCTTGGCGATCTCGGCGAGCCGGCTCTCGACCTCCGCCTCGGTCGGGGTCGCGACCAGCTTCTCGACCGCGATCGCCTTGAGGTCGGGCAGCGTGATCTCGGGCAGGAGCTCGATGTCGAGGGTGAACTCGAGGTCGGCGCCGTCGGACCAGTTGACGATCTCGACCTTGGGCTGCAGGGCGGGCTTGAGGCCGCGCTCGGCCACCAGCGTGCGGGCGGCCTCGTCGAGGCTCTTCTCCAGCACCTCGCCCATGATCGATCCGCCGAAGCGCTGCTTGACGATCGCGGGCGGAACCTTGCCGGGGCGGAAGCCCGGAAGGCGAAGCGCGCGCCCGATCTCGGCGAGCCGCGCATCGCGCTTGGCCGCGAGCACGGCGGCGGGCAGCACCACCGCGTAGGCGCGCTTCAATCCATCGGCTGACTTCTCGGTGACCTGCATCGTCATCGTCTTTCCGTCAGGCCGCGCCGGGTGTGGCGCGGCACCCCCTCGCTGGTGCGGGCGGAGGGACTTGAACCCCCACGACTTGCGTCACCGGAACCTAAATCCGGCGCGTCTGCCAGTTCCGCCACGCCCGCTCGCCCCGCGCGGCCCGACCCGCACGCGCCCGACACCGTCGCGGCGGAACCGCCCGAGAGGCGCGGCATGTAACGCCGAACGGGCTTGCGCGCAACCGCGCGGCGCGGAGCGTCAGGCGAGCAGTGCGGCCGCCGCAGCGTCGATGATCGCCTCCCGATCGAGGCCGTAATGGCGATAGAGCGCCGGGATGTCGCCGGTCTGGCCGAACCGGTCGACGCCGAGCGCCTGCACCCTCTGCCCCCGAACGGCGCCGAGCCAGGCAAGCGTGGCGGGGTGGCCGTCAAGCACGGTGACGAGCCCTGCCCGCGGGTCAAGCGGAGCGAGCAGGCGCTCGATCGGGGCCTCAGCCGCCCTGCCCTCGCGCCGCGTCCGCTCCGCCGCGAGCCAGCCAGCGTGCAGCCGGTCCGGCGAGGTCACGGCGAGCAGGCCAAGGCCCGGCACCTCCGCGGCGAGTTCGGCATGCGCCGCTTCCGCCTCCTCCGCCACCGGCCCCTCATAGGCGATCGCGAGCGTCGCTCCGGGGGCGGGGGGGATGCGCCAATAGGCGCCATCGAGCACGCCCGCGCGCTCGGCCTCGGTGAGAACCCGCTCCGGCTGCACCAGGGGCCGAGTCGAGAGCCTGAGCCAGACCGAGGAGCCCTCCGGCGCCTGCATATACCGGAACGCCCAGGCCATGATCAGGCAGAGTTCGTCCACATGCGCCGGTTCGTAGAAGGCGAGCCGGTCCTGCCCGATGCCGATCAGCGGCGTGTAGATGGACTGGTGCTGCCCCCCCTCGGGCGCGAGCGTTATCCCCGAGGGCGTGGAGACCAGCAGAAATCGGGCATCCTGGTAGCAACCGTAGAACAGGGCATCGAGCCCGCGCTGGACGAAGGTGTCATAGACCGTTCCCACAGGAATGAGCCGCACGCCGTTGATCTCATGGGAAAGCCCTGCGGCAGCGAGAAGCAGGAAGAGGTTCTGCTCGGCGATCCCGAGCTCGACATGCTGGCCGTCGGGCGTCATCACCCATTTCTGCGCCGAGGCGAGCTTCTGGTCGCGGAACACGTCGGTGCGGCGGTGGCGACTGAATACGCCGCGTCGGTTCACCCAAGGGCCGAGGCTGGTCGAGACCGTCACGTCGGGGCTCGTCGTCAGGATCCGCGAGGCAAGCGGCGCAAGCACGCCCTGGCCGCGGCCGATCTCGGAGAGGATCTGCCCGAAGGCCTCCTGGGTCGACATCCGCCGCCCCGGCGCGCGGCGCGGCGCCGGCAGGGTGTCGGGCACCGGCACTGGGGGCGCGACGCGCCGCCGCCCGCGCCTCTCCCCCTCGCCCGCGAGCGGCCCGGCGAAGGGAATGGCGGCGAGGAAGCGCCTGAGCGCCTCCGCCTCGCTCGCCTCGAGCCCGGCGAAAGGTTCCCACTCCTCTCCCGGCGCGATGCCAAGCTCCTGGCGGAACCGGTCCATCTGCTCGACCGTCATCAGCCCGGCGTGGTTGTCCTTGTGGCCGGCAAGCGGCAGGCCCATGCCCTTGATGGTGTAGGCGATGAAGGCGGTCGGGCGGGGCGCTGCGGTGGCCTCGCGCATCGCGGCGAGAACGCTCGCCATGTCATGGCCGCCGAGATTGGTCATCAGCGCGGCGAGGTCAGAATCGGAGAGCGGGTCGATCAGGGCGCGCAGGCGACCGTCGCGGCCGAGATCGGCCACCAGCGCCTCGCGCCACGCCGCCCCGCCCTGGAAGGTGAGCGCCGCGTAGACCGAGTTCGGGCAGTCGTCGATCCAGGCCCTGAGCGCCGCCCCGCCCGGGGCGGCGAAGGCGGCCTCGAGGCGGGTGCCGTATTTGAGGGTCACGACGTCCCAGCGCATGTCCCGGAACAGGCCCTCGATCCGGTGGAACAGCCTGTCGGGAACAATGGAATCAAGGCTCTGGCGGTTGTAGTCGATGATCCACCAGACATCCTGGATGTCGTGCTTCCAGCTCTCGAGCAGGGCCTCGTAGATGTTGCCCTCGTCGAGCTCGGCATCGCCGACGACCGCGACCATGCGGCCAGGCCGCGAGCCCGCCGGAGCGAGGCCCTTGAGCCGCACATAGTCCTGCACGAGCGCGGCGAAGTTGGTGATCGCGACCCCGAGCCCGACCGAGCCGGTCGAGAAATCGACATCGCCGCCGTCGGCGAGCCGGCTCGGATAGGGCTGGGTGCCGCCGAAGGCCCGGAACGCCTCGAGCTTCTCCCGCGTCGTCCGCCCGAGCAGGTACTGGATGGCGTGGAAGACCGGCCCGGCATGCGGCTTCACTGCCACGCGGTCCTCGGGGCGGAGGATGTCGAGGTAGAGCGCCGTCATCAGCGTCGCGACCGAAGCGCAGGAGGCCTGATGGCCGCCGACCTTGAGCCCGTCGCGCGCCGGGCGGACGTGGTTGGCGTGATGGATCGTCCAGGCCGCGAGCCAGAGAATCCTCTGCTCGAGCCGCCGCAGGATCGCGAGCCGCGCGGCATCCCCCTCCGGCACCGGGCTGCGGCCGGTCAGTCCCTCGCCGGTGACTCCCTCGGGCGCCATCCCCTCCCCCTCAGATCCAGCCGCGCGCGAGCCGCTTCAGCGCGGTCGAGGCGGCCCGCTTCCCCTGGCCGGCATAGGCCTCGTGGTTGGCCTCGATCGAGGCGCGATCATAGAGATAGTTCACCATGAGCCCCGCACTCTCGCGCATCCCCTTATCGGAACGGTCGGCGAGCCAGTTGAGACGCTCGGCCTGGGCGCCGTTGGCGAGATGGAAATGCGCCACCGGGTCGCGCGCCCGACGCACCTCGCCACGGCCTTCGGCGCTCTCGGCGAGGAGATAGCGGGCGCAGAGGCGAAAGAGGACGGGCCGCAGCGCCTCGGCCACCGCCGGGTCGCGATGCCAGCCGCGCCGCGCGAGCAGGCCAAGCAGCCCCGCCTCAGGGTCGGCGCCGGGAAGTGCCGCGAGCGCAGCCTGCTCCTCGGTCGTGAGCAGGCTCTCCTCGGCCTGTTTCTCCTCGAGCCAGCGCCGGAAGCCCGGGATCGGAGAGAGGGTGGCGAAGGTCTTGAGATTGTTGAATTCTAGAGAAAGCTCCTCGACCACGCGCTTGATCAGGAAATTGCCGAAGCTGATCCCCGCGAGACCCTGCTGGCAGTTCGAGATCGAGTAGAAGATGGCGGTGTCGGCAGCACGCGGGTCGCCCACCGGGGCCTTCTCGTCGAGCAGGGCGCGCACATCGCCCGCAAGCCCCTTGACCAGCGCGATCTCGACGAAGATCAGCGGCTCGTCCGGCATGCGCGGGTGGAAGAAGGCGTAGCAGCGGCGGTCGCTGTCGAGGCGGTTCTTCAGGTCGCGCCAGGAGCGTATCTCATGCACCGCCTCGTAGCCGACGAGCTTCTCGAGCAGGCTCGCGGGGCTGTGCCAGTCGATCCGGCGGAGTTCGAGGAAGCCGACATCGAACCAGGCAGCGAGCAGCGCCCGCATGTCTGCCTCCAGCGCCGCGAGCGCCGGCTCCTTGCGCGCAAGCTGCATGAGCGCGGCGCGGAGATCGACGACGAACTTCACGCCTTCGGGGATCGAGGTGAACTGGGTTACAAGCCGCGCCCGCGGCGCCTCCAGAGCGCGGCGGAGCTGCACCCGCGCCTTCGCCGCCGCCGCCTCGTCCCCGGCTGCGGCCTGGAGGTCGGCGATCGCGCGCGCGACCGCGTCAGGGTCGCTGTCGAAGCCGGCGAGGGTGCGGAGAAAGCGCGCCTTGCCCTCCGAATCGGCGGCGAGATAGGCCTGGGCGAGGCGGGCCGAGCGGGCGCGGGCGGAGACCTCGCCGCCCTTGGCTTCGAGGCAGGCGCGCATCTGCGCGGCGATGTCGGTCTCCTCCGCCCCGCCGGCGACGTCGCGCCACGCTTCCATCAGCCGCTTCAAGGCCCGGTCCAACAACCCAGGCTGCGCCACCGTCTCCATGGCCACCCCGTCCGCCCCCGCCCACTATAGCGCAGCGAGGGCGCGGGGCATGAGCGGCGGCAGGTCTTCCGCGATCAGCCCCGGCCCGGCGGCGCGCCCCGCCGCGCCGAGCGCCCAGGCTGCCGCGGCGGCGGCCTCGAACGCACCCATCCCTTGCGCGATCAGCCCCGCCGCCGCACCGGCGAGAACATCGCCCGTCCCGGCGGTGGCGAGGTCTGCCGGCGCGCCGGTATCGATCACCACCCGGCCATCGGGGGCGGCGATCACCGTATCCGCCCCCTTGAGCAGAACGACCGCTCCGGTCGCTGCCGCCGCCCGGCGCGCCGCCGCCGGCTTGTCGGCGCCGACCGGGCCGAACACGCGGGCGAACTCACCCGCATGCGGGGTGAGAAGGGCCGCCCCACGCAGTCGGTCGGGCGCTCCGGCGCAGGCCGTGAGCGCATCGGCATCGACGACGACGGACCGGCCCGACCCGACCAGACGGCGGAGGGCCTCCTCCGTCCGCGCGCCCTGGCCGAGGCCAGGGCCGATCAGCCACGCGCCGCGGCGCCGATCCTCGAGCAGGGCGGGGAGCGGAGTGTCGGCGACGATCACGCCCGGTTCGGCGGCGCGATAGACCGCCGCCGAGGCGGGATCCGGTGCGGCGATGGTGACGAGCCCGGCGCCGACCCGGCGCGCCGCCGCAGCGGCAAGCCGCGCCGCCCCTGTCATCGCCGCACCGCCGATGATGGTCAGATGCCCGCGCGTGTATTTCGTGTCGGTCGCCTGCCGACGCGGCAGGGCCTCGCGCCACAGGCCAGGCCCGTTGTGGAAGGCGCTCGGGCGGACGGAGCCGAGCACCCGATCGGGGATGCCGATCTCGGCCACCTCCGTCTCCCCGCAGTGGAGGCGCCCAGGCAGGAGCAGGTGGCCCGGCTTGAGCCGGAAGAAGGTCACGGTCAGCGCGGCGCATGGGGCGATGCCGAGCACCTCCCCCGTGAGCCCAGAGACGCCGGAGGGAAGATCGACCGCGACCACCGTCCTCGCGCCGATCGCGGCGATGGTTGCCGCCGCCGGCCCCTCGATCGGCCGCGCGAGGCCTGCGCCGAACAGCGCATCCACCACAAGCCCTGCCCCCTCCAGCACCTCCGGCATGAGCGGCAGGACCTCGCGGGGCCAGAGCGCCGAAGCGGCGGCCGCGTCGCCCGCAAGCGCCGCCCGCTCGCCCAACAGCGCCACCCGCACCGGCCAGCCGCGCGCGGCAAGCGCCGCCGCCGCAACGAACCCGTCACCGCCATTGTTGCCTGGCCCGCAAAGCACCACCGTACGGCAGGGGCGAAAGCGGCCGGCGATCCGACGCGCCACGGCCTCCCCCGCGTTGCGCATCAGACGGAAGCCAGGGATGCCGCCGGCGATTGCGGCCTGGTCCGCCGCCTCCATCTCCGAGGGCGTGAGCAGCGCCGCCCCGGCCGGGATTGCTATCTTCGCATCAGTGATGGTTCACTGCCTCCGGAACGGGTGGGGCACGCACCGCCCGCACTGCAAGCGAAACGTCCGAGCTGGGGAGAATGCCACGAACAGGCACGGAAAGTCAGAACGCAGCCTCGTCGAACTCTATGCCGATGACCCGGAGCGCGCCGATGCCATCGCCTTCGGCCGACGCGGCGCGCTCAAGGGCGCCTCGCTCGCGGCGATTGGCGCTGCCGTGGGCGCCACGATCCCCTTCGCCGACCGCGCATGCCGGCAGGGCTGATCCCGGCCGCCCTGGCCCAGGGGGCGGGGCAGGGCCCGCGCATGTTCGCCTTCGAGGGCAAGGAGCCGATGATCCTGCTCGGCGACCGGCCTCTGGTGCTCGAGGCGCCGGAGACCCTGCTCGACGACGCGGTGACGCCAAACAGCAGGATCTTCATCCGCAACAACGGCCAGATGCCAGAGCCGGCCGCCACCCCCGACGCCTGGAAGGTGCGCATCGAGGGTGAGGTGAACACGCCGCTCGAGCTCAGCGTCGGCGAACTCCGCAGCCGTTTCCCGGTGGTGACGCTGCAGCTGCAGATGGAATGCGGCGGCAACGGGCGCAGCTTCTTCGTCCCCGAAGCACGCGGCAACCAGTGGGGCAACGGCGCGATCTGCAACTGCGCCTGGACGGGGGTTCGCCTGAAGGACGTGCTCGCCGCCGCCGGCCTCACGCCGGCCGCCCGCTACACCGGCCATTTCGGCGCCGATCCGCACCTCTCCGGCGCGACCGACCGCCAAGCGATCAGCCGCGGCATGCCGATCGAGAAGGCGATGGAGGAGCACACGCTGATCGCCTTCGCCGTCAACGGCGGCCCGATCCCGCATGTGAACGGCGCTCCGGCGCGGCTGATCGTCCCCGGCTGGCCCGGCTCGCTCAGCCAGAAATGGCTCACCCGGATCCTCGTGCGCGCGACCCCGCATGACGGGCCGGGGATGGGCGGGACCTCCTACCGTATCCCCGTGACGCCGATCGTTCCCGGGTCGCAAAACAACGGCGCCACCTTCGTCGACATGACCTCGATGCCGGTGCGATCGGTGCTGACCAACCTCGCCAACGGCACGCGGCTGCCTGCCGGTACGCGCAGCCTCGCTCTGCGCGGGGCCGCCTGGGCGGGGGAGAACACCGTGCGCGCGATGCATGTCAGCATCGACTTCGGCTCGACCTGGACGGAGATGCGGCTCGGCGAGCCAGCCAACACATATGCGTGGCAGCGCTGGGAAGGCACGGTGACCCTGCCGTCGGACGGGTATTTCGAGGTGTGGTACCGCGCCACCGACAGCCGCGGCCGGATGCAGCCGCACGCCGCGGCGAACTGGAACCCGCAGGGCTACGGGGCGAACCCGGTCAGCCGAGTCGCGGTTCTGGTGGGCTGAGGCGATGCGCCGTCTGCTCGCTCTTGCGCTGGGGGGGCTGCTGGTCGCTGCCTCCCCCTTCCCCGCTCCGAGCGCCGAGGAGCCGGAGGAGCCCTCCGTCCTGCCGGAGGGGCATGGGCGCGATGAGACCTTCTACGCCTGCACCGCCTGCCACTCGACGGCGCTGATCCGCCGCTCAGGCTTCACGCGGCAGCAATGGGACGACCTGATGGACTGGATGGTCGAGCGGCAGAACATGAACCAGCTCGACCCGGAGGAGCGCACGCTGATCGTCGACTATCTCGCCCAGGCCTTCCCGCCCCGCCGCACCCGCCCGCCCGGCTTCACCAACCCCTTCGCCACGAACTGAGGGTGCGCGTCCTCGTCCTCGGCGCAGGCATCGTCGGCGTCACCGCCGCCTGGTATCTGCGCGAGGCCGGGGCAGAGGTGACGGTCGTCGAGGCGCGCGAGGGGCCTGGGCTCGAGACCTCCTTCGCCAATGGCGGCCACATCTCGGTGGCCTCCGGCCCCTGGGCGGCGCCGGACGTTCCGGCCAAGCTCCTCCGCTGGCTCGGGCGGGAGGACGCGCCGCTGCTCCTCCGCCCGTTCCGGTGGGACCCTGCCCTCTGGGCCTGGGGCGCGCGCTTCCTCGCCAACTGCACCGGGAGCGCCTTCGCCGCCAACGCCGCAGCGATCGGCGCGCTCTGCCGCTTCTCGGCCGAGGCGACGGCGCGGCTCCGCGCCACAGTCGCGATCGACGACGAGGTCTCGACCGCGGGCACGCTGACGCTCTGCACGACGCCGGCCGAGATGGCGGCGGCGGAGGCCAAGGCGAAGCGGCTCGCCGACGCCGGCTTCGAGGCGTCGCTGCTCGACCGGGCGGGCATCGCCGCCGCCGAGCCGACGCTGGCCGACGCCGCGCCGCACTACGCCGGCGGCCTCTTCGCGCGGGACGGCGAGACGGCGGACGCGCATCGCTTCACCGCCGGCCTCGCGGCCGCGGCCGAGGCGAGAGGTGTGGCGTTCCGCTACGGCGCGCGGGTCGAGCGGCTGGCCACCGAAGCCGGGGCGGCGACCGGGGTGGTGCTCGCCGGCGGGGAGAGGATCGCGGCCGACCATGTCGTGCTCGCCGCCGGGGCCTGGTCGGTTCGGCTCGCGGCCTCGGCAGGCCTCAGCCTGCCCGTCTATCCCGGCAAGGGCTATTCCGCGACCCTGCCGATCGCCGGGCGGAACGGAGCGCCGCGGCTCGCCGTCGTCGACGAGCACGCCAAGATCTACATCGCCCGCTTCGGCGAGCGGCTGCGCGCTGCCGGGACGCTCGAGTTCGCGGGCTGGGATACGACACCCTCGCCCGTGCGCGCCGAGGCGACGCTCGCTGTGCTGCGCCGCCTTTTCCCGGAGGGCGGAGACTTCGCCCGCGCGCGCCACTGGACCGGGCTTCGCCCGATGACGCCTGACGGCAGGCCGCTGATCGGGCCAACGCCGGTGCGCAATCTCTGGCTCGACACGGGCCACGGCCCGCTCGGCTGGACCATGGGCGCCGGCAGCGGGCGGCTGATCGCATCGCTGATCGCCGGCGCCGCGCCCGCGATCGACCCGGCCCCCTACGCGCCGGGCCGTTTCCGGTGGTTGGAGGCGCGCGAGTCGGCGGGATAACGTCACGACCATGGTGGCGATCGTGCTCACGGTGGCGCAGCAGAAGGGCGGGGCGGGCAAGACAACGCTCGCGGCGCAACTCGGCGCCGCGCTCGCCGAGACGCGCCGCGTCGCCGCTCTCGACATCGACCCGCAGGGCTCGCTCGCCCGTTGGCATGCGCTGCGCAAGGGCGCGGCCCGGGCCGCCGCGTCCGGGCTGACCGTCGCCGACACGGCCGGCTGGAAGCTCGCCGCAGCGATCGAGGGCCTGCGCCGCGACAACGACGTGGTGCTGATCGACAGCCCGCCGCACGCCGAGACCGAGGCGCGGCTCGCCGTTCGCGCAGCCGATCTCGTGCTCGTGCCCGTCCAACCCTCGCCGCTCGACCTCTGGGCGACCGGCCCAACGCTCGACCTCGCCCGCGCCGAGAAGCGAGATGCCCGGATCGTGCTGAACCGAGCGCCGGCGCGCGGGCGCCTGCTCGATGCGGCGCGGGCCGAGATCGCCAAGGGGGCCACGCCTGCGCTCGAGGCGACGCTCGGCAACCGGTCCGCCTTCGCGATGGCCATGGCGGCGGGCCTCGGCGTCACCGAAAGCGCGCCGAGAAGCCTCGCTGCGGCGGAGGTGCGCGGCCTCGTCGCGGCGCTCTCGCCCTGGCTCGGGCGCTGAGCCCCGATGACATCGACCCTGCCGACCGCTCTGTTCGTGCTGCACCTCATCGGCGCGATCCTCTGGGTCGGCGGCATGGCCTTCGCCATCCTCGTGCTCCGCCCCGCGCTCGCCGTGATCGCTCTGCCCGACCGGCTCGCCCTGCATGCCGAGGTGTTCCGGCGCTTCTTCCTGATCATCTGGCACGTGATGCCGATCGTTCTGCTCACGGGATGGGCGCTCCTGTTCGGCTGGTATGGCGGGTTCCGCGACGCAGGCGTGCACGTCCATGTGATGAACCTCACCGGCGTGCTGATGGCGGTGGTGTTCCTCGCACTCTGGTTCGGCCCCTACCGTGCCTTCCGCAAGGCGCTGGCCTCTGGCGGGGGCGTCGCTGCCGCAACGCTCGCGAACCGCGTGCGGCTCCTCGTCACCGCCAATCTCGTGCTCGGCCTTGCCACGAGCGCCGTCGCCGGGCTCGGCCGCTTCGGCCTGTGAGCGCCCGGTTGATCCGGCTCAAGGCGGGAGGGTGCGACGTGCTGCAGTCTCGCTCACGCAACGGTTGTGGAGGCGATGATGCGGTTGGTCCTTGCGGCTCTCTTGCTTGCGTGTGCGATCCCGGCTGCGGCGCAGGTGCCGGTGGGTGACCCGGTCGCCGGGGCGATCATCGCCGAGCGCTGGTGCGTCTCCTGCCACGCGATCGGCCCCGGGGGGACGCGCGCGACCGATGGCGCGCCGACGCTGCGGTCGGTCGCCGACCGCCCGTCCACGACCGTGACCTCGCTCACGGTGTTCCTGCGCACGCCGCACGACCGCATGCCTGACCTGAGCCTTTCGCGCGAGGAAACCGACGACCTGATCGCCTATATCCTGAGCCTGAGGCGCCGCTGACGGCGGATTGGCCGCGACACGAAACTGTCTCGCGGCGTCAACGCTCCTGAAACCGTCTCCTGCGATCCTGCCTCGGCGCGGCGAGAAGGTACTGCCGCGGTTCGGACCCCCGGTTCCCCCCAGCGACGGATCACACCGCACGCGGGGTGCAACCGGGGTTCGATGACCTCTCCCCTCCCCCCTCCCTGCTGAGGTCTCAGCCTTCACGGACGCGCAGGCGAAGCGCGGCGGCGGATCACCTCGCGATGCAGGATGTAGAGGCCGCTTCCCACCAGCACCACCACGCCCGCCGCCATGGTCGGTGACGGCCGTTCGTCGAACACGACGAGGCCGATCAGCGCCGTCCAGAGGATGCCCGAGTACTCGAAGGGGGCGACCACGACAGGCTCGCCGCGGCGATAGGCGTCGGTCATCAGGAGCTGCGCGATCACGCTCGCAAGCCCAACGCCCACGAGCGAAGCTGCCTGCAACGGCGTTGGCGTGACCCAGACCGGAATGCTCAGAAGCCCCGCGAGCACCGTGCCGCCGATCGAGAACCAGGCGACGATCGCGACAGTGCTCTCCCCCGACTCCCCCATGCGGCGGATCGCGATCATCGCCACCGCCCAGCACACGGCGCCGGCGACGACGATCAGCGCCGGGCCGAGGGGAATGGCGGCGGCGAAGGGGCGGAGGATCAAGAGCACGCCGAGGAAGCCCACGAGCACCGCGCTCCAGCGGCGTATGCCGACCTTCTCGCCGAGCAGCGGGATCGAGAGCATGGTCAGGAACAGCGGCATGGTGAAGCCGAGCGCCGTGACCTCCGCCATCGGCAGATGCGCATAGCCGTAGAAGGCGGTGATCATGCCGCCGAAACCGGCGAGCGTACGCACCGCGTGCCAGAAGGGCTGGCGCGTCGCGAGCGCCGCGAAGCCCCCCGCGCGCGCGAGCAGCGGCGCGAGCGCGAGAAGTGCGATGGCCGAGCGGAACAGCACGATCTCTGCCGTCGGGATCGCGGGCGCGACGAGCTTCACGAGCAGCGCCGCCACAGCGAAGGCGGCCGCGGCGGCGGTGATCGAGGCGATGGCGCGCGCCCGGCGGCGGGCGGTCGCGGCCGGCGCCTCCGGTGGTCGCGCAAGGGGTGGGGAACTCACGGTGGCGGGCGTTCTCCTCGCCGGACTTTACCCCCCACCCCCTGGCCCGGCCAGGGACGAGGCGATAGGGTGCCGCCGGCATGACAGATCTGACCCTCCCCAACGATCCGCGCGTCACCGTCCACGCCCTCGAGACCGTCTGGCGCGGGCGCAACGCTCTGCAGCGCGTTCGCTTCTCCTTCGCAGGCTCGGGCGGGGCACTGCGCGGGCCGCTCTCCTGGGAGCTGCTTCGCCGCGGCCGCGCCGTCGCCGTCATCCCCTACGACCCGGTGCGCGACACGGTTGTGCTGATCGAGCAGTTCCGCCTGCCCGCGCTCGCCGCCGGCCTCGCGCCGTGGCTCGTCGAGGTTGCGGCCGGCCTCGCCGACGGGGCGGAGACCGACGAGGAGGTCGCGATCCGGGAGACGCGGGAGGAGACCGGGCTCGCCGTGACCGCGCTCGCCCGTGCCGGCCGCTTCATGCTGAGCCCGGGCATCTCGGACGAGACGATCACCCTCTTCGCCGGTCGCGTCGATGCCGAAGCCGGCGAGGCGGGGCAGGCCGGCCTCGTCGAGGAGGGCGAGGACATCCGCGTCTTCGCCCTCCCGGCGGAGGAGGCCTTCGCCCTGCCCTGGCACGGCCGTGTGGTCAACATCACCACGGCGCTCGCGCTCGCCTGGCTCTCCGCCAACCGCGACCGCCTCAGGCGGGAGTGGGCGTGATGGGCACGACGCCGCTCTGGCGCGACGACGCGATGCTGAGGGACTGCACCGCGACCGTGCTCGCCTCTGGCCCCGACGGCATCGTGCTCGACCGAACCGTGTTCTACGCCCAAGGCGGCGGCCAGCCCGGCGACACGGGCCGCCTCGTCCTTGCGGACGGCACGGCGATCGCCGTCACCGACACGGTCAAGGGAGAGGGCGGAACGATCCTGCACCGGATCGGTCCGGGAGCGACGCTGCCCACCCCCGGCACGGCGGTGACCGCCGTGCTCGACTGGGACCGCCGCTTTCGGCTCATGCGCGCGCACACCGCGCTGCACCTGCTCTGCAGCCTGATCCCCGGCGCCGCGGTGACCGGCGGGGCGATCGGCGAGGGCAAGGGGCGGCTCGATTTCGACCTCGCGGAGGCGCCGGACAAGGCAGCGCTCGAGGGGGCGCTCGCCGCCCTCGTCGCCGAGGACCACCCCGTGACGACGCTCTGGATCACGGAAGCCGAGCTCGATGCCAACCCGAGCCTCGTGCGCACCCTTGCGGTGAAGCCACCGCGCGGCCAGGGCAGCGTCAGGCTGGTGCGGATCGGGGCAGAGGCGGCGCCGATCGACCTCCAGCCCTGCGGCGGCACGCATGTTCCCTCGACCGCTTTGGTCGGCCGCGTGACGGTGGCCAAGGTCGAGAGCAAGGGGCGGCAGAACCGCCGGATCGCGCTCGTGCTCGAGGGGTAGGCGTCATGGCCACAGGCTTCGCGAACCCCGACGCGCTCGTCTCCACCGCCTGGCTCGCCGATCGCCTGGGCGAGGCGGGCATCGTCGTGATCGACATCACGAAATACCTGCCCGGCGAGCCGAAGGACGGCAGGGCCGAGTTCCTCGCCTGCCGCATCCCCGGCGCGCGCTACCTCGACATCGACGAGGTGGCGGACAAGGGGACCGACCTGCCGCACATGCTGCCCTCCCCGGCCGCGTTCGCGGCCGCGATGGAGGACTTGGGCATCAGCAACGCGCACCGCGTCGTGTTCTACGACCAGAAGGGCATGGCCTCGGCAGCGCGCGGGTGGTGGATGATGCGCGTCTTCGGCCATGACGCCGCCTCCGTGCTCGATGGCGGCCTGCCCAAGTGGCGCGCCGAAGCGCGCCCGGTCGAGGCGGGAGAGCCGCCCGCGCCCGCGCCCGCCGTGTTCGCACCCGCCTTCCGCCCGTGGCTCGTGGCCGATCGGCGCGCCGTGCTCGGCGCGGTCGGGACGGGCGCGGCACGGATCGTCGATGCGCGGCCGAAAGCGCGGTTCGACGGCACGGCGCCCGAGCCGCGCCCCGGCCTGCGCGGCGGCCACATGCCCGGGGCGGCGAACCTGCCGCATCTCGCGCTTCTCCACGCGGACGCAACGTTCCGCTCATGCGATGAGCTCGCGACGCTCCTCGCCGCCGCCGGCGTGGACGGCACCCGCCCCGTGATCGCCTCCTGCGGCTCGGGCGTCACCGCCTGCGCCATCGCCTTCGCCGCCCATCTCGTTGGCCTCCCCGACATCGCCGTCTATGACGGGTCCTGGGCGGAGTGGGGCGGCCGCGCCGACACGCCCGTGGAGACCCGAACCGATGCCTGACGACACAACGCCCAAGGCCCGCGGCCATGGCTTCCGCACCCGGATGAGTCACGCGGGCCGCGCCGGGGTGCGCGCGCACGGCTTCGTCAACCCGCCCGTGGTGCGCGGCTCGACCGTGCTCTACCCCAGCTGCGCCGACCGCAAGGCCGCCGCCGCGCGGCGCTTCGACCAGGCGCTGACCTACGGCACGCAGGGCGGGCCGAACCACCACGCGCTCGAGGACGTCATCGCCGAGATCGAGGGCGGGACGCGGTGCCAGATCGTCTCGACCGGGCTCGCCGCCGTGACCGTGCCGCTGCTCGCCTTCCTCAAGGCGGGCGACCATCTGCTCATGCCCGACAGCGTCTACGGCCCGGCGCGGGGCTTCGCCGACGGCATGCTCGCCGACCTCGGAATCGCCACGACCTACTATGATCCGCTGGCCGACGAGGCCGCGATCGCCCGCCTGATGCGCCCCAACACACGTGTGGTCTACACCGAGAGCCCGGGCAGCCATACTTTTGAAGTTCAGGACATCCCGGCGATCGCGCGCGCCGCGCATGCGGGCGGGGCGAAGGTCCTGATGGACAACACCTGGGGCATCCATCACTTCCAGCCGTTCCGCCACGGCGTCGATGTGTCGATCCAGGCGCTCACGAAATACGTCGTCGGCCATTCCGACGTTCTGCTCGGCGCCGTCACCGTCGCCACCGAGGAGGACTGGAGGACGCTCCGCCGCGCCGCGCTCGCGCTCGGCCAGTACGCCTCGCCCGATGACTGCTGGCTCGCGCTCCGCGGCTTGCGGACGATGCCGGTTCGGCTCGAGAAGCAGGCGGAGAGCGCGCTTGCGATCGCCGCCTGGCTCGCGGCGCGGCCCGAGGTCCTGCGCGTCCTCCACCCTGCCCTGCCGGGGGCGCCGGGGCATGCTCTCTGGAAGCGCGACTTCACCGGCGCGTGTTCGCTGTTCGGCGTGGTGTTCCGCCCCGAATACAGCGTCGAGGCGTCTTGGGCCTTCGTCGATTCGCTCACCCTGTTCGGCATCGGCGCGTCCTGGGGCGGCTACGAGAGCCTCGCTTTGCCGACGACGGGGTTCATCACGCGCACCGTGACTTCGGCCGATCTCGGCGGCCCTGCGGTGCGGCTGCATATCGGCCTCGAGGACACCGCCGACCTGATCGCCGATCTCGAGGCAGGGCTTGCGGTGCTGCGTGGCTTCCGGGGTTAGAGCAGATCGCACACGGCTGGACCCGGCCGTGTGCGTGAAGATGCTCGCATCGAATGCCCAGAGCAGCTTCCACCCGTGCGGAAACAGCTTTGGGCGCAGCCGGGCAGGGTCAGAAACCCGGGACGGCGACCGCGTGGCACCGTCCGCATATGCCCTCGACCTCGACGGTCGCATGCGTCGCGGCGAACCCGGCGCGGCGCGAGGCGGCGG
>Ga0272446_1000903_pt1 | contig 45148 bp, 42 predicted proteins | sample YNPCB0061_FD_194587 | JGI IMG/M metagenome (GOLD analysis project Ga0272446, IMG submission 194587) | Hot spring microbial mat communities from Yellowstone National Park, WY, United States - YNP-CB-006-1 | ecosystem: Environmental > Aquatic > Thermal springs > Hot (42-90C) > Sediment | place...
TGTGGCGCAGTTGGGAGCGCGCTTCAATGGCATTGAAGAGGTCGTCGGTTCGAATCCGACCAGGTCCACCAATCCTCTGCTCCGTCTGAGACCCGCCCGCTTTCCCTTTCTGAACCGGCGGCGCACGTTCCGCCCTCCGGAATCGCAAACCGGCGTAGTATGGTGAAGTGAAGATGGGCGGCGCCGGCCTGCAACTTGCACTGAATGACTACCCTCGAATCGGAAGGAACACGACATGCGACAACCTTTACCAAAACCGTTGAAGAAATTTGAGAAGACCTATCCGGAGGTTTGGCAGGCTTTCTCGCAGTTGGGCGAAAAATGTCATGAATCCGGCGGGCCGCTGGATGAGAAAACACGGCGTCTCGTCAAACTGGCGCTGGCAATCGGCACGCGGCATGAAGGCGCCGTTCACTCCGCAGTGCGTCAAGCGCTCCAGGCCGGACTGGGGCGAGCGGAGATGATGCATGTCGCCATCCTGGCGATCACCACGGCCGGCTGGCCTGCCGCTTTTGCGGCCATGACCTGGATCGAAGAAACGCTCCAAGCCAACCGATCGAAGAGCACGCGCTAGCCCGGGCTAGCCGCGGAGCGGGCCGGGACTTCGGTCACAGAGGAAATCTCGGCCTCGCGGCCCGGACCGGCGGCTGGGGCGGTTATGCTAGAATTTGGATGACATTCTCTGATTCGTTCGAAGGACTTCCGACATGGCAGAAGCGCAGGAGGTTTCCCGCCGCAGTTTTATGAAAACCGCCGGGGCCGCCACCGCGGCAGCCGCCGCGATCCCGGCCGCCCAGGCGAAAGCCGCAGCATTCATCCGCAAGATCAATGCCGCCAACAATCAAGTGCAATTCGGCGTCATCGGGACTGGCGGGCGCGGTCAATACTTGCTGACCCACTTCAACACCCTGGACACGGGGCGGTGCGTGGCGGTCTGCGACATCTACGAACCCAACCTGAAGAAGGGGATGCAGGCTTCCAAAGACAAGCCCCAGGGATACAAAGACTACCGCGAGCTGCTTTCCCGCAAGGATATTGACGCGGTGGTGATCGCCACGCCGCTGTACGTGCATTTCCCCGTTACCAGAGACGCCCTGGAGGCGGGCAAGCACGTCTTCTGCGAAAAGAGCCTGGTCTTCAAGCCCGAGGAAGTTCACGCCCTGCGCGCTCTGGCCGAGGCGCATCCCAAACAGGTTCTCCAGGTGGGCTTGCAGAGACGCTACAGCAAGTTCTATCAGACCGCCAAGGCGATGATCGACAAGGGGGTCATCGGACAGGTCACCCACGTGCGGGCGCAATGGCACCGCAACCCCGGCTGGACGATGAAGCAGTATCCGGAGCGGCAGCGCGAGTTGAACTGGCGCCTGTTCCGCGAGTACTCCGGCGGTCTGACGGCGGAGCTGGCTTCCCACCAGATCGACGTGGCGGACTGGATGTTCGGCGCTACGCCCGAGTTCGTAGTCGGAGTGGGCAGCCTGGATTTCATGAAGGACGGCCGCGACGTCTACGACAACATCCAGCTCATCTACAACTACCCCAAGGGACGTAAGCTGGTATACACCTCGATCAGCACGAACAACCATCTGTCCCTGTTCGGCGGCGCCCGGACCGAATTTGGCGAGCTCATCATGGGCACGGGTGGAAGCATCGAGATCACGGTCGGCACCGACAAGGAACCGGCGTTGGGACTGTGGTACTACGAGCCGGGCGCCAAGGTCACCAAAGCGGAAGAGAAGAAAGAGAAGGCGGCTGTCGCGGCGGCCACGCTGGCCTCTACCGGGGCGGGAGCGCGGGCCCTCCCGATCTTGTTCGAGAAGGACACCATCACGGGCAAGGAATCGTTCCTTGAGCGGGAGATGAAGTTCGCCCGCCGCTGGTTGTACACCAAGGGCGTGATGGTGCCTGAAGAAGATCGCAACCCGGTGGACGTCGAACTGGAGAGTTTCCTGGACGCCACGCGCACGGGCCGCAGGCCAAAGGCCGATATCGAAATCGGCCTGGCCGATTCCATCGCCGTGATCCTCTCCAACCTGGCCATGGACGAGGGCCGGCGCGTGTACTTCAACGAAATCGAAAAGATGGGGCTGGGAAACGGCAAGCCCCAGCGCACTTAAGCGGAAGGCGGGCGTTCCGCCCGCCCCGCTTCTCTTTTACCGGCCGCGGCCATCCCGGTGAGAGATCTCCCGGCGCCTGAGTACACTACAATAACTCAAGGCGATTATGCGGCCGATTCACTTATTCACCGTAGTTCCTTCGCTCCCGAAGCCACTCGAGCGCCTTCGCGAACTGGCGTACAACGTCCGATGGGCCTGGGACCACGACGTCATCGAACTGTTCCGGCACCTGGACGGCGACCTATGGGAAGCCAGCGGGCACAATCCCGTGCGCATGTTGGGCAGCATCGATCAGAGCGTGCTGGAGACCGCAGCCGGCGACGATGCGTTTCTCGCTCACTTGGAACGGGTGGGATGGGAACACGACACCTACCAGTTGAGCGAGAGCACCTGGTTCCGGCGCCTGCACGGTAAGGTGGAATCTCCGGAGGTGGCTTATTTTTCCGCCGAGTTCGGCCTGACCGAGTGCCTGTCGATCTTTGCCGGCGGACTGGGCATTCTGGCTGGGGATCACCTGAAGTCGGCCAGCGATCTTGGCGTGCCGCTGGTGGGCGTGGGCCTGCTCTACCAGCAAGGCTACTTCCGGCAATACCTGAATCAATCCGGCTGGCAGCAGGAGGATTACGAGGACAATGACTTCCACAATCTGCCCCTCACCCTGGAAAGGACGCCCGGCGGGCAGCCCTTGGTGATTCAGGTAGACCTGGCCGGTAAACCGGTTTTCGCCCAGGTCTGGCGGGTGGACGTGGGCCGGATCGCCCTTTACCTGCTGGACACCAACATTGCGGCCAACAAACGGCCGGAGGACCGGGATATCACCGACCAGTTGTACGGCGGCGACCGCGAGATGCGCATCAAGCAGGAGATTCTGCTCGGCATCGGCGGCGTGCGGGCACTGGAGGCGCTGGGGATCCATCCGCCCGTCTATCACATGAACGAGGGCCATTCGGCCTTTCTGGCGCTGGAGCGGATCCGGCGTTTGGAGGAGCAGCATGGCATTGCCTTCGCCGAAGCCCGCGAGCTGGCTTCAGCGGGCTTGATCTTCACCACCCACACTCCGGTCCCGGCGGGCCACGATTATTTCCCCCCCGAACTGATGGACCGCTACTTCGCGGGATACTGGCAGACTTTGGGTATTTCGCGGCGGGAGTTTCTGGGTTTGGGCCGGCAGAATCCGGAGAACGACGGCGAAGCCTTCTGCATGACCGTGCTGGCCCTCCGTCTGGCCGCCAGTTCCAACGGCGTCAGCCGTTTACATGGCCAGGTCTCGCGCCAGATGTGGCGCAGCATCTGGCCCGGGGTGCCCGAGGACGAGATCCCGATCACGCACGTCACCAACGGCGTCCACTTCCGCTCCTGGATTTCGCTCGAGATGAACCAGCTTTACGACCGCTACCTGGGTCCCAACTGGCGCCAGGAACCGGCTGATTGCGCACTCTGGGGGAAGGTGGAGCGGATCCCGGCCGAAGAGTTATGGCGGACCCACGAGCGCCGCCGGGAGCGCCTGGTTGCCTTCGCCCGGCGGCGTCTGCGCGCCCAACTCGAGCGCCGTGGCGCTCCCAGCGTCGAGGTTGCCCTGGCTGACGAGGTGCTCGATCCCGACGCGCTCACCATCGGTTTTGCCCGCCGTTTCGCGACCTATAAGCGCGCCACGCTGCTGCTGCGCGACGTCGAGCGCCTGGACCGTATTCTGAACAACACCGCCCGCCCGGTTCAGGTGATCTTCGCGGGCAAAGCCCACCCGCTCGATAACGGGGGCAAAGACCTGATCCGGCAGATCGTGGAACTGGCCCGGAGACCCAATTTCCGGCGCCGGCTGGTCTTCCTGGAGGATTACGACATGGCCGTGGCGCGCTACCTGGTGCAAGGCGTGGACGTGTGGCTGAACACGCCGCTGCGGCCCCAGGAGGCCAGCGGCACCAGCGGGATGAAGGCCGCGGCGAACGCCGTCCTGAACCTGAGCACGCTGGACGGCTGGTGGGACGAGGCCTGGCGCGCCGACCGGCGCCGGACTGCCATCGGGTGGGCCATCGGAGCCGGCGAGTCTTACGCCAACCAGAGCTACCAGGACGAGGTCGAGTCGATGGCTTTGTATGAGTTGCTGGAGGCCGACGTCGTGCCCACTTTTTATGAGCGCAGCGCGGACGGCCTGCCCCGCCAGTGGATTGCGCGCATGAAAGCCTCGGTAGCCGAGTTGTGCTGCACGTTCAACACCCACCGCATGGTGCGCGAATACACGGAGCGTTTCTACCTCAAGGCCGAGGCGCAGTTCAAGCAACTGGCTGCGGACCGCGCCGCCCGCGCCCGTGCCCTGGCGGCCTGGAAGGCGCGCATCCGGCAGAACTGGCCGGCTGTGCGCGTCGACGGCATCGAGGCGTGCCTGCCGGACCAGATCAGCGTGGCGAGCGAGTTCTCCGCCCGCGTGTGGATCCAGCTCGGCTCACTCACCCCCGAGGATGTCGCCGTTCAGATTTACGCCGGAAGGGTCAACGCGGCCGGTGAGATCGTCGAACCGGAAACCGTGGCGATGCACCCCGCGGGCCCGGGCGAGGCCGGGCGCTATCTGTTCGAGGTTACCGGCGTGCCCTGCAAGAAAAGCGGCCTGCACGGCTGCACCGTGCGTGTCTTGCCTCACCACCCGGATCTGGCTACCCCGTTTCTGCCCGGCCTGATCGCCTGGGCCGAGCCGCCCGCCGCGTAGGCCGGCTCGCTCAGCTCCACTTGACCAGGGTTTGTTTTTCCACCTTGGCGGGGTCCAGTTCGATCCCGAATCCCGGGCGGCCGGGCAGTTCGATCATGCCTCCAGACAGCCCAGGAGGCTGCTTTTCGAAGTGGTGGAATCCGCTCATTTTGTTAATGAGGTACTCCACCAGCGGGCAGGTCATCGGCGGTTGCGAGGCCACCACGTGCAGCGCCGCATGCAGGGCGTGGCCGTGCGGGATGACGTGCACGTCGTGCAGCGAAGCCACGGTGCAGATTTTGACCAGTTCCGTAACTCCGCCGCACCACTCGGGGTCGGCCTGGACGACGTTGAGCGCGCCCTGGCGCAGATAGTCGTGCACCTCCCAGCGGCCGTAGAGATGCTCTCCGCTGGCCACCGGAATCGAGGTGCTCTGGCGCAGCCGCACGAAGCTCTCGATCTTCTCGGGGTGGAACGCCTCTTCGATCCACCGGGGCCTGTAGGCTTCCACTTGCCTGGCCCAGGCGATCGCGTAGTTCAGATCCCACCCGCTGAACGCGTCGAACATCAGGCCGGCGTCCTCACCCAGGGCTTCCCGGAGATTGCGCACCATCTCAACGTTCTTCTTCAGGCCCTCGGCTCCGTCGCCGGGTCCGTAGGCGCAAAACCATTTCTGATAGCGAAACCCTTGCCGCTGGAACTCGCGAGCGCGGCGGCGCAGCGGTTCGGGTTCCACCGAAAAGCCCAGGCAGCTTGCATAGGCTTCCACGGCCGGGCGCGTCGGTCCCCCCAGGAGGCGGTACACAGGCGCGTTGAAATACCGTCCGCGCAGGTCCCACAAAGTGTTATCGACCGCGCTGATGGCCATCATGAAAATCCCCCGGCGGGAATGCCGGTTCGAGCGGTGCATCTGGTCCCACAGGGCCTCGCCCGCCAGCGGGTCCTTGCCCTTCAGAAAGCTCCCCAACTGTTGCTGGACGACGATGGCCGCTTCGGTGTCGATGGGACCGTAGATGCCCTCGATCCCTTCGGCGGTCTTGATCTTGAGATAGAGAGCGCTGACCGGCCGGACAGCCTTGGTCTCGGTTGACTCGTGGTAGGGTTTCGGACGGTATTCCGGGTAGATGTGCAAGGGGTTGACCTGGTACTGCCCGGTGGCGCCGGAGGCGCTTTCGCGGTGTCCTTCCACCCTCCAGATCTCGACGGCGGAGATCCTGAGTTTCCCCCGCTCCGGCGGGGCAAACGCGGGTACTTGCAGTGCAGGCAGGGAGGCGGCGGGGGCCGCGAGGAAATTGCGACGCAACATGCTGCCGATTGTACCCGAGTTTGGGACAGTGCCCCGCAGCCTTCAAGCGCGCTCGAGGCGCGCCGCCAGCCGGCCGGCCCCTTCGCGGAAGATCTCCGGGGCTGTGAGCAGGCTCAGCACCAGGTGCGCCCCGGACTCGAAGTCGTAAAAGTAGCCGGGCTGAACCAGCACGCCGTCCCGCTCCAGCAGATCCATCGCCCACTCCTCCTCGCCGCGAGTCCGCGGGACACGCAGGGTGGCGTACCAGCCGCCCTCCAGATCGAGAATCTCGCCGGCGGGAGCCGCAGCCATCAGGGAACGCAGCGCCGCCAGGTTGCCGGACGTCCGCGCGGCGATGCGTTCCCGAATCGCCGGCCCCAGTTCGATGAGGCGCGGGGTTGCGTGCTGCACGGGCGTGCTGACGGACAGGTAGGTATCGGCGATCCACTCGAGGCGCTCGCGGGCCTGGGCGCGGAAATCGCCCGGTCCGGCAATCACCACCCAGCCGAGCTTCATTTGCGGCAGCCCCGCGATCTTGGAAAGCCCGCTCAGGGCGAAGGCCGGCGCTTCGTCGAGGTCCGCCAGGGTTGCGGCGCGCCCCGGGTCCGGGCCGAAGGCAAAGTCGGAGAACACCTCGTCGGACACGATCGCCAGTTGCTTTTCCCGGGCCAGGCGCGCGAGCGCGTCCCGTTCACCGCGTTTCAGGAATGAGCCGGTCGGGTTGTTCGGATTCACGACGATCACCGCCCGGGTGCGCGGCGTCACCGCCGCGGAGACCTCGGAAATGTCCAGCCACCACCGGCCGTGATAGCTGAGCGGATAGTGCCGGATGCGCACCGACTCCAGCCCGGCGAGAAACTCGAACAGCGGATACGAAGGGCGCGGAACCAGCACTTCATCGCCCGGATCGCACAGCAACTTGAAAAGGAACCCATAAGATTCGCTGGTGCTGGCGGTCAGGAGGATGCGGGCGGGCTCCACCTCGATGCCGCGCCTTGCGTAGTAGCGCGACACGGCCGCGCGCGCCTCGGCGTCGCCGGCGGGTGAAGGCTCGTAGACCAGCGAACGCGGATCGGATAACGCGCCCAGGACCTCCGCGGCGGGGTAGCCGATACGGGCACGGGTCGGGTTCGACTCCGTGAGATCGAGGATGCGGGCGCCGCCGCGCCGAAGCCGCTCCAGGGCCAGCGCCAGGCGGTTGGGCGCCGCTCCCCAATCGAGTCGCGAAGAGAACACTCCTTATTGTAGAAGAGGCCGCGCATGGCACAATAGCTTCTATGCGTTCATTCCCCGTCCGGACACCCCAGCGCGACTACTGCGCCTTGGTGGAACGCGGCCTGATCGAACACGCGGCTCAACACATCCCCGGGAAGACCGGCCGGGTGTTCGTCATCTCGACCGAAGACGTGTGGCGCCACCAGGGCGCCCGGCTCGAGCGCGGACTCGCCGGCATTGCCCACGAGGTTCTGTTTCTGCCGGGCGGCGAAGAGCAAAAGCGCCTGGCGCCGATCGAAACTCTGGCCGAAGAGATGGTGCGCCGGGGCGGCGACCGCTCCAGCCTGGTCATCGCCTTTGGCGGCGGCGTGGTGAACGATATGGCCGGGTTCCTGGCGGCGATCTTCATGCGCGGCATCCCGGTCATCCAGGTTCCCACCACGCTGCTGGCCCAGGTGGACGCCGGCATCGGCGGCAAGACCGGCGTGAACCTGGTGGCCGGCAAGAACCTGGTCGGCGCGTTCCATCAGCCTCTGGCCGTGCTCATCGATCCCGCCGCCCTCGACACACTTCCCGCTCGCGAGTATCGCGCCGGATTGTTTGAAGTCCTCAAGGCGGGAGTGATCCGCAGCGAGCCGCTGTTCCGAACCCTCGCCGGGCGTTCCGAGGAGGTCCTGCGGCACGAGCCGCAACTGGTCGAGGAGATCATCGCCGAGTCGGTGCGGATCAAAGCCGAGGTGGTCTCGGCCGACGAGCGGGAAGGGGGCCTGCGGCGGATTCTCAATTTCGGGCACACCATCGGCCATGCCCTGGAGGCCGAGACCGCTTACGAGCGCTTCCTGCACGGCGAGGCAGTGGCCTTTGGCATGCGCGCCGCCGTCTACCTGGCCGAGCGGAGCGGCTATCTCTCAGCCGAAGACAGCCTCGACATTCTCGATGCCATCGACCTGTACGGGCCCATCCCTTCACTCGAGGGAATTTCCCCGGAGCGGCTGTTTGCGCGCCTGGCCAGCGACAAGAAGACCGTTCAGGGCAAGGTTCACTTCGTCCTTCCCGTGCGCATCGGCGAGGTCACGGTGGTGTCCGGTCTGGACGACGCGCTGGTGACTGCGGCCATCCGGACCGCGCTCCAATGAAGGGCGCCTCCCCCGAAGGCGCCCGCAGCGAGCGCGAAGCCGCCGACTGGGTGCGCCAGATGTTCGGGCGGGTCGCCCATCGCTACGACCTGGCCAACCACCTGCTGTCCTTCAACATCGACCGGCATTGGCGCGCCCGCACCGTGGCCTGCCTCTCCGGGGTCCTTTCCCGGCCCGGTGCGCGTACCCTCGACCTGTGCTGCGGCACAGGCGACCTGCTGATTGCTCTCGAACGCGGCGGCGCCCGGCCTGCCCTCGGCATGGACTTTTGCCATCCCATGCTGGTGGAGGCGCGCCGCAAACTGCAAGAACAAGGCCTCCGCTCCCAGGTCTTCGAGGCTGACGCGCTGCGCCTTCCCCTGGCAGACAGCTCGCTGGACCTGATCACGGTGGCTTTTGGATTCCGCAACCTGGCGAATTACCAGGCCGGTCTGGCCGAGATGCGCCGGGTGCTGCGCCGCGGAGGCATGGCGGCCATTCTCGAGTTCTCCCGGCCCCCGAACCGGCTGTTTGCCGCGGCCTACGGCTTCTATTCGCGGCGGATTCTCCCCGTAGTGGGCGGATGGGTTTCAGGTGAGCGCGACGCTTACCGGTATCTGCCCGATTCCGTGCGCAAGTTCCCCTCGCCCGAAGAACTGGCCGGCGGGATGCGCCGGGCCGGCTTCACAGATGTCCGCTTCGAGCGGATGACGGGAGGGATCGTGGCCCTTCACCTCGGGTCGGTCTGAGCCAGGGCCCGGGCAAACCGGAGGGCCAGGGCTTCCCGGTCGAGCGTGGTGCTCACGAACAGCTCCTGCCGGGCGCCCGCGCTGAGCGCGATGGCCTTCCAGCCGTTCTGCGTCGGCACGGTGATCCGGACTCTGATCTTGCCCCGCGCGTCGCGCACGGGCCGGATCACGCCGGGAATCACCGAGCGGATCTCCGGGTTATCCGCCAGCAGGCGCTCCAGCAGCTCACGGACGCCGTCAATGATGCTGTGTTCCACTTTCAGCTTGTCTTTGGCGGTGCGCAGGCGCATTCTCTATCTCCATCCCTGGAATCCACGCAAGGGCACGAAGCGGCAAAGCGCCACCACGCGGGATTCAATCTTGCCGCCCCGCCGGGTGAGCACGCGCAGCTCCTGGTCACCCACCTCCCCCACCGGGATGACCAGCCGTCCGCCCTCCGCTAACTGCTCCAGCAAGGCCGAAGGCACGTCCGGCGCGCCGGCTGCCACGGAGATGCCGCTGTAGGGCGCCTTCTCCGCATATCCCGCTGATCCGTCTCCGCAGACCACCAGCACGTTGCGGTCGCAGCCGGTGCGCTTGAGGTTCTCGCGGGCCAGTTCGGCCAGGGCCGGGACGATCTCGATGGTAACCACTTCGGCCGCAAGCGCACCCAGCACCGCCGCGTGATACCCCGAGCCCGAGCCAATTTCGAGCACCCGCTCGGTTCCCTGCAACTCCAGGCATTGGGCCATCAGGGCGGTCATGTAAGGTTGCGAAATGGTCTGGCCGTGTCCGATCGGCAGGGGCTCATCCTGATAGCTGGCCACGCGGTGCTCGGGCGGCACGAACTCCTCGCGAGGAATGGAAAGCATGGCCTGGAGAACGCGCTGGTCATGGATGCCGCGGGCACGCAACTGGCGCTCCACCATGCGGCGCCTTTCCGAAGCCCAATCCGGAATCATCGCTCCCCGGTCCTTATCATAGCTTCGTTTCAGTGCCCCGATCAGCGCCCCTGTATAATACTCACGATGGCCCACCAAATTACCTTGATCCCCGGGGATGGGATCGGTCCCGAAGTCGCTGACGCCACCGTCCGCGCCATCGAAGCCACCGGGGTGCAGATCGCCTGGGAGCGCGTGGAGTTGAACGCCAAACTCATCCAGGAAGCCGGTGAAAGCGTGCCCCAAAACGTGCTGGACTCGGTGGCGCGCACGCATGTCGGGTTGAAGGGACCGGTGACCACGCCCATCGCCGGCGGGTTTCAGAGCGTCAATGTCGCGCTGCGCAAGAAGCTGGACCTGTTTGCCAACGTCCGCCCGGTGCGCAGCCTGCCCGGCGTGAAAACGCGCTTCAAGGATACCAACATCGACCTGGTGATCTTCCGCGAAAACACCGAAGACCTGTACGCCGGGCTCGAGCATGAGGTTGTCCCCGGCGTGATTGAAAGCCTGAAGATCATCACCCAAAGAGCCTCCGAGCGGATTGCCCGCAAGGCCTTTGCCTTTGCCCGCTGGGCGCCGCGCCGCAAGATCACCGCCGTACACAAAGCGAACATCATGAAGCTGAGCGACGGCCTGTTTCTGCACTGCTGCCGGGAGGTGGCCAAGGAGTACCCGGAGATCGAATACAACGAGTTGATCGTCGATAACGCCAGCATGCAACTGGTGATGCGGCCGGAGATCTTCGATGTCCTGCTGATGCCCAATCTTTACGGCGACATCGTATCGGACCTCGCCGCGGGCCTGGTGGGCGGTCTTGGGGTGGTGCCGGGAGCCAACATCGGGGCTCACCACGCGGTGTTCGAGGCGGTGCATGGCAGCGCGCCGGACATCGCCGGCAAAGGCCTGGCGAACCCCACCGCACTCATGCTGTCGGCCGCGCTGATGCTGATCCACATTGGCGAGCAGAGCGCCGCCGCGCGACTGCAAGCTGCGATCCAGAAGGTCTACTCGGAGGGGCGCCACCTGACGCGGGATGTCGGCGGCGGCGCCTCGACGTCCGAATTCACCGGCGCCGTTATCCAGGCGCTCGAATAATTCGCGTCGCGGCCCGGCGCAATGCGGCCGGTCCGTTAGTCGCCCAGAAACTTGCCCAGGGGGCGCAGCCCCTTCACGTTGTCGCACACGGCCTTCATCCCCGCGGTCAGCGGGATCGCCAGCACCAGTCCGGCGGCGTCCCAGAGGAATCCCCACACCATCAGCGCCACGGTGACCACCAGGGGATTCAGGTGCACGCGTGAGCCGACCAGCTTGGGATAGAGCAGGTTCAGAGTGAAGACATGCAAGACCGTCACCACCGCGATCACCAGCAGGTATTCGGAGATCTTGCCGAACACGGTGAGCGCGAAGAACATCGGCGGCACCAGCGCAAGGGGGAGTCCAACGTACGGCACCAGGCTCAGGAACCCGCTCAAGGGGCCGATCAGAGTGTAGTAGGGCAGGCCCAGGCGCCAGAACGCCGCGGAGCTGGCGGCGGCCAGCATCAGGCCCAAGACAAAATTCCCGACCACGAAGCCGCGCACCATGTCGGCGATCCCCTGAAGACTCTTGGCCGCCACCAGGCGGTCTTCGCCGCTGAAAAACTGAAGGAAACTGCGGTGAATGTGGTCGCGCCAGCTCAGCATGAAATACACCAGGAAGGGCACGAACGAAATCAACAGCAGGATCTGATAGAACGAGCCCAGCCGGCTGTAGAGGTAGTCCACCAGCGGGGTGCGCTCGGGCAGAACGCGCACCTCCTGGATCGGAGGGGGAGCAGGCGGCTCGGCCACTTTGCGCCGGCTCTTGCGGGACGGCGGGGCTTCCGGGGCGGCCGGCTGGGGCTGCTTTTCGCGGGATGGCATCAGCAGTTCGGAGGTGCGCTTCTCGACTTGCTCGAGCCGGGCGCGCGCTTCGTCCGCCAGGACGCCGATGCGCTGGCTGTATGCCGGAAGCTCGTCCAGCAGATCCGAAATCTGCGCGTAGGCCCCCATTCCGAGCAGATACACCACCAGCAGCGCCGCACTGCACACCACGAAACTTGCCAGGTTGCGGGGGAAACGCACCCGCATCAGCAGCGCCACGAAGGGCTCGAGAATGAACGCGATGGCGACGGCGGAGGCGAACGTAATGAAGAAAAGCCGCGCCCAATACAGCAACGCCACCGCCACTCCGATGGCAATCACCGCCAGAGAGCGGCTGGGGAGCTTTTCCGATTCCGAGGACCGCGCCGCCAACGCCACTATGCGTATTATAGGATTGAATGCCCCGAATTCTCGCAGTGGATCTGGGAAAACGCCGCATCGGGCTGGCCGTCAGCGACGAACTGGGCATTACCGCGCAGGGCTTGGAGACGCTGGAACGCAAGAACATGCGCACGGACCTGGCCATCCTCGCACGTCTTATCGAGGAGAAGGGCGTGGGAATGGTGCTGCTGGGCAATCCCGTGAACATGAGCGGCGCCGAGGGCAGGCAAAGCGCCTGGGCGCGCGAATTTGCCGGGGCCCTGAGCCGGCGCGCCGGCGTCGAGGTGAAGCTCTGGGATGAGCGGCTCACTTCGGTCGAAGCCGGGCGCGTGCTCCGCCAGAGCGGCGCCAGCATCGCCAAACGCGCGGCGGCCGTGGACCGCCTGTCGGCGGTGATTCTGCTTCAGAGTTACCTGGATTCGGTGGCATGAAAGCGCTGCGCCGCCTTCTGCTTTTCCTGCTGATCGCGTCCCTCGCCGCGGGATGGCTGTGGATCTGGCTCGCCCGGCCCTACGCCGGCTTTGAGCGCGAGACCTTTGTGGAATTGCCGCGCGGGGCCGGCACGCTCGGCATTGCGCGCCGCCTTCGGCAGTCCGGAGTCATCCGCCATTCGTGGCAGTTTCTCGTAGTGCGCGCCCTGAACCCGCATCGCCTCCTCCAGGCCGGCGAGTACCGATTCGACCGGCCGGCCAGCGTCTTCGAGGTGTTTGACCGGATCGCCCGCGGTGATGTTTTCTACTACGAACTGGCCGTTCCCGAGGGCCAGAACATGTTCGACATCGCGGCGTCGCTCGAGCGGCTGGGCGTAATGACGGCCCGCGAGTTCCTTGACGCCGCGCGCAACCCGGCCGGCATTCGAGACCTGGATCCGGCCGCACCCACACTGGAAGGCTACCTGTTTCCGGAAACCTACCGCATCAGCCGCCACCAGACCGCCTCCGAAGTCTGCCGGATGATGACCGCGCAGTTTCGCCGGGTCTGGGATCAACTGGGCTCGCCGCCGGACGCCCACACCGTCGTGACCCTGGCGTCGCTGGTCGAAAAGGAGGCGGCAGTGCCCCAGGAAAGACCGCTGATTGCCTCGGTTTTCCACAACCGCCTGAAAATCGGCATGAAACTCGACTGCGATCCCACCGCGGTCTACGCCTCGATTTTGGAGGGCGCCTACCGGGGCGCCATCTATCAGTCGGACCTCGACAGCCTGAACCCCTATAACACCTATCGAAATCCCGGCCTGCCCCCAGGACCGATCGCCAATCCGGGCAAAGCCTCGCTTCTGGCCGCCCTCCACCCGGCCGAAACCGAATACCTCTACTTCGTACTGCGCACCGATGGATCCGGCCGCCACGAATTCTCGAAGGATATTGCCGCGCATCGCGCGGCCGTGGCAGCATATCATCGGGCGAACCGTGCCAGCAAGACGGGAGACGAAAAAGCGCCGGCTGCTCGAATATCTGGCGGAAAGAAAGCCGGCCATCATCGGTGAGGCCGAATGGCGCGAGATTCTCTCGCTGCTCGCGCCGGTTACGGAAAGCTACCTGCGAAAACTGCTGGCCGCCACCGCCGTCCCGGTCGCACAGCCGTTTGCGGGAGTGAGGCAGAGCTCGTTCGACGAGCTCGAGAGGTCGCTGCGGGATCTGGAACAAGCCTACACAAAAGCCGTCCAACTCTCTGACAGGGAACAGGCCAGACTGATCCGGCGGGTCGTGATCCGGTCCAAAGATCACGCCAAACTGGCGGCTCAAAACCCGCGCCTGAGCGCGCAGAAAAGAGCCGAAAAGAAGGAGATGGCGGACTGGATGCTCGTCTGGCTGGAAAACCCGGCCGTCTTTCCGCTGTGGGTTGAATTACGGAAGAAGGCCCGGGGGGAACCGGCCCCGGGCCCGGAAGAGCCTACTCGATCTCGACCGAACTGACGTGAACCAGGTCGCCTTCGAGTTCGCCGCTTACCTTGGCCTTAAGGTCGTTCTCCTTGCTGGAAGCCTTCAGTGCCGCCAGGGCTTTGGCATTGCCCTGTTCGTCGAACTTCAGGAACTTGCCGTCGGAGAGCACCAGGCCATAGCCGCTCTTGGCGCAGCCGATGGCGCACTTCCGCGTATGTGTCGTCAGGTCTTTGTCCTTGCACATGACATCGACCAGCGTGCCGTTCCAGGTCTCGGCCAGGGCCGCGGCTGACAGAAACAGACCAGCGGCAAGAAATCTCGAAAATCGTTTCATCGTTACCCCTCCTGATTGGAATATGCTCTGACTTCTATTGATGCTGCGTGGCGGGGAAAAGATGTCAACTTTTTGCCGCGGCTCAATACACCCCTTTCGGCGTGGATCTCATCCCCTCGCTGTATTCCGGATGCGGGTCAGAGGCGATACGGTGAAGTGAGCAGATGCCGAGCCACACAGAACCGTTCCAGTTCTACACAGAGCGACGTCTCGTTCAACTGACCGGACAAACAGCCCGCACATTACCCGACCTGCTTTCGGTGCTGCGGGTGATATCCGGTGCTTGCATCTTTTACCACACGCACCACCTGTTTCTTTCGCACCACTTTGAGAAGCCGATTGTTTACAATGACTTCGCCAACTGGGCGGCGGAAGCCCTGCGAGAGGATGCTCTGGCAGAGAGGCTGGCGGCAATTGACCTGCTGGCCTTCACCGCAGTCCGGCAGCTCCGTGATGCGATCGTCTCAATGATCGAAGCGCACCTGAAATCGACCGGTGGGCGTGCTCGGGAGTGCCCGCCCGGCGATGAGTTCCATTTCTGCAAGTCAAAGAGCTTTATCATGCCAACGGGTATCGTGGCCGGCGACGTTCGCGACTTCTTCCAAAAGGTGAGGGGGATCACCAATGTGTCCCTCTATTTTCACTTCCTGGAGGCCCGTTTGCGGTTGGAGCGCCGCACCAACGACTTTTCCGAGTGGCTGCGCGGGTGCGGCGAAATGGAACTGGCGGACGCTGTTGACCGTCTCGATCCCTACGTGGTCACGCTGGATGAGCTGAAGGATCAGATTGTGGAACTGGGGCGGAAACATGGATTCGACTAGAGCGGGAATCCGTCTGGCCGACTACGAAAGTATCGTAGGCTCCGAAGCTCTTGATGAACTTCGTGTCGTCGCCGGTTATGTCCAGGGCCGCCGTTTGCAGAACATCAATTCGACGGCCGTGGGGGGTGGAGTCGCTGAGATTCTGACGCGGATGGTGCCCCTCCTGCGTGAACTGGGGGTAGAGGCCACGTGGGACGTCATCAAAGGAGATGAGGCGTTCTTCGATGTAACCAAGGCGTTCCACAATGCGCTCCACGGCAAGCCGGAGACGATCACCGACGAGATGCTGGAGTGCTACCGGGAGACGATTCAGGCCAACCTGAGTCAAATGGATTTCACGGGCGACGTGATTTGGGTGCATGACCCGCAACCCGCCGGTCTGATCACGCGGAAGAAGCAGCTTGGTCGGGCCTGGATTTGGCGTTGCCATATCGACGTATCGACGCCCCAGGCCCGCGCCTGGGAATTCCTCGCGCCGTACGTCGAACAGTACGATGCCTCCATTTTCTCAATGCCCGACTTCGCTCAGCGGATGTCGATTCCCCAGTTTATGGTTGCGCCGTCGATTGATCCGCTCAGCGACAAGAATCGCGAGTTGGAGAAGAGCTACGTCACCGGGGTATTGGAGAAACACCACCTTGATCCCGAGCGACCCATTCTGACCCAGATCTCTCGTTTCGACCGCTTAAAGGATCCCTTGGGCGTCATTGCGGCCTACAAGCTGGTCAAGAAACGCCACGACTGCCAGCTCGTTCTTGCCGGGGGCGGGGCGCCGGACGATCCCGAGGGAAGCGAGGTGCTCGGCGAGGCGCAAGAAGCTGCCGGCTCCGACCCCGACATTCATGTGCTCCTGCTGCCGCCCTTCAGCGACCTGGAGATTAATGCCTTGGTGCGCGGATCGACGGTCGTTTTCCAGAAGTCGATCAAGGAGGGCTTCGGATTGACCGTCAGCGAAGCTCTCTGGAAGCGGAAGCCGGTCATCGGGGGCGCCGTTGGCGGAATCAAGCTCCAAATCATCAACGGAGTAACGGGATTTCTTGTGCATTCGCCGGAAGGTGCGGCGCGGCGCGCGGCTCAGCTCCTCGCCGACGCGGACTTGCGCGAGCGGCTGGGAGAAAACGGGCGCCTGCACGTGAAGCAGAACTTTCTCCTCACCCGGCACGTGAAGGACTACATGCTGGTGATGCTTGCCCTGGATCATCCGGGCGAGGATGTGGTGCATCTTTGTTGAGAAAGCGATGCCGGCAATAGCAGGCTGTTTTCGCTACACGGCTGTTTCTTCGATTGTATTGTGCCTCGTCTAGCTGAGTTCGTTCTGGCTCTGATCGCCGGTTTGGCATTGCTGGCCTGGGCGGTTGCGGGAGTCGTGCAGGAGACGGCCCGCAGATGGTTTGAGCGCGACTTGAACCTGCGCGCCCGGCTTGTGGTGACAGGATCGCGCACCTGGCTTGTCGCAAACTGGCGGGAGGACCGGCGCCGCGAATTAGAGGGGCAGTTGATCGAGATTGCGCGCGATGAACGGGTGATGGCCGTTGCCGCGTGCGGGACGGACTTCTCAATGCTGGCCAGCACGCCGGGATTCCCCAGTGAGTTCGGCTGCCGGGAAATCGGCGCCCTCGCCAGCTCATTCGAAGGATCGCCCCGGAACTCTTTCCGGGAGTGGAACACTGTAAGCCGCTTGCCGGGCGGCAGCATTTATGTCAGTGCGATCCCGCTTGGGGACGGCAGCAGCGGGCCAAACGGATTCCTGCTGATTCTTCAGGACATGAGTTACGCGGACCGCCGGGAAGCCTTGACTCGGACCTTTCTGTTCGGATCTTTCGGGGTGCTGGGCGCACTCGCGTCCGGCTTTACCATCTTCGTGGCCCGCTTCAGCCGGCGGCGCTGGAGCGCCGAACTGCGCGCCATTCTTCATGGAGAGACCCGGCACCGGGCGGAATTCCAGCCGATCCTCCGCGATGTGCGCGATCTGATTGAGAGGGTGATGGACGAAAAGGAAGATGGACCTGGAGTCTGGACTGCCGGGAGGCTGAAGCAGACTCTCAGCCGCTACCTTCACGGTGAACGCGTGGTGATCGTAGCCAACCGGGAGCCGTATGTTCACGAGAGGTCCCCGGATGGCGGCGTTCATGTGCTCCACCCGGCGAGTGGTCTGGTCACCGCCCTGGAACCCGTGATGCGGGCCTGCTCCGGTGTCTGGATCGCCCACGGGAGCGGCTCGGCCGATCGCGAAACCGTGGATCGGAATGACCGCGTACGCGTCCCTCCGGGCGAGGAGTCCTACTACATTCGCCGTATCTGGCTCACCCCAGAGGAAGAACACGGCTACTACTACGGTTTCGCGAATGAGGGCCTATGGCCCCTCTGCCACCTTGCGCACACGCGCCCCGCGTTCCGAAGCGAGGATTGGGCCTGTTACCGGCGGGTCAACGAACGGTTTGCCGAAGCCGTCTGCTCCGAGGTGGATTCCGACGATCCGATCGTGCTGGTGCAGGACTACCACTTCGCTCTGGCGCCGGCGCTGATCCGCAAACGGCTGCCCGCAGCCACCGTGATCATGTTCTGGCATATCCCTTGGCCGAATTCTGAGCGCGTCGGGATCTGCCCCTGGCGGCAAGAAATTCTGGAGGGATTGCTGGGGAGCAGCATCCTGGGCTTCCACACCCAGTTCCACTGCAACAACTTTCTGGATTCCGTGGATTGTTACCTCGAAGCCCGAATCGACCGGGAGCAACACGGAGTAATTATGCGCGGCCACCGCACTCTGGTGCGGCCCTACCCGATCTCACTCGAATGGCCGGTCCGCTGGCTGAGCGCGACACCGAGCCCCGCCCAATGCAGAGAAGAGGTGCTGCGCGGTCTTGGCTTGAAGCCGGACGCCCTGCTCGGTGTGGGAATCGACCGCCTGGACTACACCAAGGGCGTCGAAGAGCGGTTGCTGGCCGTTGAACGTCTCTTGGAACGCTTCCCGGAGTTCTGCGGGCGGTTCAGCTTCCTCCAGGTTGCAGCGCCGAGCCGGACGAAGATCGAATGTTACCGCCGGTTGAACGACGCAGTCGAGCAACTGGCGCACCGGATCAACGAGCGATTCTCTCGCGCCGGCTACCGCCCGATTGTTCTGCTGCGGTCCCATCACGAACCTCCCGACGTTTTCCGGTTCTACCGCGCGGCGAATCTGTGTTATGTGAGCAGTCTTCATGACGGGATGAACCTGGTGGCCAAGGAATTCGTCGCGGCCCGTGACGACCAGCAAGGCGTTCTGGTGCTCAGCCGCTTCACCGGGGCTGCGCGCGAACTGACCGAGGCGCTGATCGTCAACCCCTACGATCTGGAGGAAGCCAGCACGGCCTTGGCCACCGCGCTACATATGCCTCCGGCGGAGCAGCAGGTTCGTATGCGGTCTATGCGATCGCTGATTGCCCGCTTCAACGTCTACCGTTGGGCTGGAGAAATGCTCGTCGATGCCGCGCGGCTCCGGAGCCGGGAGCGGCTTGCCGGGCGGCTTACCGAGGCCTCCAGTCTGCACGCGGCAATCTGAGATGCGCTATGCACTGTCCGCTCGTTCGCGCAAGGTTCTGAGTCACTTTGCCGCCTCAAGGGTCCTCTTTGCCTTTGATTTCGACGGGACCCTGGCTCCGATCGTGAACGACCCGGAACGTGCCTGCATGCGAAGGACGACGCGCCGGCTTCTCAGCAGGCTGGCCAGAATTCGCACCTGTGCGGCGCTCTCGGGCCGGTCCCGGGCGGATCTCGCCGTCAAGCTTGCCGGAACCGGCATTCAACATCTGATTGGGAATCACGGAGCGGAGCCCTGGGCTGGAGCGCAACGGCTTCGTCGAGCAGTCCGGCAATGGGAGCGGGAGCTAGTGAGGCGACTGCCGGACTTGCCCGGTTTGTGGGTCGAGAACAAGGGACTGTCGTTAACGGTTCACTATCGCCGTTGCCGGCAGAAAGCGGAGGCCCTCTCCGCAATTGTGCAGGCGGTTCAATCCCTTCCCGATGTTCGTCTGATCAGAGGGAAGGAGGCCGTCAGCGTCGTCTCGCAAGACGCCCCGCACAAGGGCATGGCCCTGATGGCTGAATGGAGCCGATTGAAATGCGACGGTGCGCTCTACGTGGGGGACGATGAGACCGACGAAGATGTATTCGCCCTCCCGGATCGGGAGCGGGACCTGTTGACCATCCGGGTTGGGCGAAAGAACACTTCCCGGGCAGGCTACTTTCTGCGCAATCAGGCGGAGGTGGATGAACTGTTGCGCTTGCTTGTCGGTGTGTGCTCTGCCACAGTGATTCGCTCACCAAAGCCGTCAACTTTTTGCCGCTGTCCGTTTCTTGTCAGGGGGAGCGATCGCTAAGTAGTTGAAAACAGTGATATTAAACATGGAAGCACGGATGCCAGGATGGAGCTCGATGGAACACGTGGCGTTCTCTCTTCTCCATGCCGCTTTCGGCGCCACCGCCGTGTTGCTCTTGCAGAGGTTCCGCCTGCGAGCCAGACAGCGGCGCTGGCGCCGGCTGAGCGAGAGGTTCAACTACTAGCTCGAAAGGCTACTTGACCGCCGCTCCGGCCGCCACCATGCGGCTGCCCACGTACTCCTCCAGACCGTTCGCCGCTCGCGTGAAGTCGGCGACTGTGTACAGCGTGGCCGGATGGGTGTTGAACTGGTCAAGCGACATCCCGTTCGGGTCGTAAGCCTGGATGCAGTAAGGAATCTTCAGAAACTTCTCCAGACTGGCCTGCGGCACCGGACGGTCGATGGCGTCCGGGCGGAATTCCAGGTTCTCGTCCAGCGCGAACATCGGCTCCAGCCCGTACGGCGGCAAGGTGTAGACAATGTCGCCGCCCGCGTATTCTTCGATGTCCCAGAAACGCATGCGACCGTTCACCAGCGGGCCGGGGCGCACTGAGCAGAGCAGCATTTTGCTGGGGTAGCCTTCGTCGCGCAGAATCTGGTAAGCCCGCTTGAACACCGCGATGCCCAGCCACTTCCGGTCGGCTTCGGTGATCTGAACCCCCGCGTACTCGGCCTGCGCCATGAACTCTTTCCGCTCCGTAAGCCGCCCGCTCATGTGGGTGATCACAGCCCGCCACCGGGACAGATCCACACCGTTCTTCCTGGCCAACTCGACGCCTTCGCGGGCCGCCCGCGCCACCGCCATGATCTGGGGCAGGCTGAAACACGTGGTGGTGTTGGTCGAAATAGATTTCGAGGTGAGGTGGCGCACCACATCCACGCCCTGGGTGCTGGCCGGAACTTTCACCATTACGTTCGGTGAGATCCCGGCAATCTCGTCGGCTTGCTGGCACATGATTTCGCGCTCGGTAAACAGACGCGGATCCAGTTGCCCGGAAACCCAGCCGTAGCGACCGTTCGAGGCCTCCCACATAGGGAGGAACATTTCCGCGCCACGGCGAATCACCTCCTTGTACACCCTCCAGGAGATCTCCTTCGGGGTGGCTCCGGGGTTGGCGCGAACCAGGTCGTCAATGCGCGCGTTCCAGTAGCCGGGATCGGCCTTCACCGCTTCCAGAGACAGCGGCGGATTGGTAGTGCAGCCGCGGAACACGCTCTTCGCCGGATCGCCGGCGTTGAACAGGCGCCTCAGTTGCGCTTCCAGTTCGGCCTGTTTCGCCGCCGGTGCGGCATTGACCATCTTCGCAACCCACCGCTCGAAAATCAGTGGTGAGCTGTCCCACCAGATCTCCATGTGGGGGTTGGTCTTGACCAGTCTCTCGATTACGCTCTCGGCCATTGCGGTTGACTCCTGGACCTTTTTGGGAAAGATTGTAATTTACTAATGTACAACGGCGGCGCTCCCCGGTGCGGGCGCACACTTGGCGTCCGGTTGCCTGCCGCCGGGGCAGGTGGCCGGGAACCGGAAGTGGAGTGAAGGGATCGCCGCTAGTTCCGAGAGCGGCGGCTCAGGTACTCATCCCGCCCGAAGCGGCTGAGTTCTTCGGGGGACAACTCGCGGCATTCGGCGGTGAACCGCCAGGCCCGGGGGCAGAAATCTTCGCTGTGATCGCCGACGTATTCACTCTTAACATCAACGACTGTAAGAACTTTCCGGTCCGAGCTGCGGCGGAAAGTGTGCCCGGTTCGAGGGGCTTCGAATCGCGTAGCCCCGTAGAAAACTACCTTCTCGAGTTTCTGACTGACTTCAATCAACTTCTCAACTCCTAAACAATGCCAGGGTTTGATATTAATCTTAGGGGTAATCGCGGAGTGGCGCCAGGACTAAGATGTGGGGATCCCAGCGCTCTTGGGCGGGGGCGCTTAGGCCCCGCGCACCTGATCGCTGGTCACCAGCCGCCCACCCCGGGCGGCAAACTCTCGCAGCGTCCGCTCGGCGCCTTCCGGACTGATCGCCTGGATGGCGTCAGTCACCAGAGTAACAGGCTTGCCCGTTTCGAGCAATCCCAGCGCCGCCAGGCGCACACAATACTCCGTTGCTACTCCGTAAACAATGTATCCCGACCCATTTAGACGCTGAAGCAGGGGCCGAAGTTCCGGGTTTGTGAAAATATCCAGGGCCTGTTTCTCCAGCACTATCTGGCCGACCAGGGTCTCCGGGGGTTTCTTCTGCCCCAGGGTGCCCGCAACGCAGTGAGCAGGCCATTGCGCAAATTCCGGGTCCTGCTCGCTGTGAGCGTCGGCCGTCGACACCAGGGGGATGCCTTTCTGGCTGGCATACCGGTTTAGCGCCGCAATGGTGGGGATGATCCGCTCCGCGCCCGGTACGTACAGGGCGCCGGCGGGCAGCAGGAAGTCGTACTGGGTATCGATATCGAAGAATACCGGAGTCATGCCAGGTTCCGCCTCGTTTCCTCAATCAGCGCCGTCAACTGCGGGCTGCGTCTCACTTCCAGCGGCCCCGGCAACCGCCGCAGCCATTCAGCGGCGTTCTTGCGCGCGGCGGCCGCATCGGGGAGCCGGTCTACCGGACGCCCGTGGATAATCACCGGTTTCAACAGGGCGTCAGCCCCATTGTGGCACTCCTCGGAGCGGGTGAGCAGATCGTGATCCGGGAAGCGGTAAACCTGCTTGGCGCCTGGCAGAGTGTGCTTCTGCTCGCTCAGTTTCAGGGTATACCGCCTGGCGCCGCCAGACAGCAGCTCCACCATTTTGTAAATCGTTCCCATGCAGGGAGCGTCGGCGGATGTGGCCAGTTCCGTCCCAACCCCGAAAGCGTCGATGGCGGCTCCCGCGGACCGCAGATCGCGGATCTTGTACTCGTTCAGGTCGCCGCTGGCCATGATCTTCGCGTCGCTCAATCCGGCCTGGTCGAGGATGGTCCGGACCTGGCGGGAGACCTGGACAAAATCGCCGCTGTCGATGCGGACGCCCCAGATGGGTTTACCCAGCGCCGCCGCACGCCGGGCGCCCTCGATCGGATCGTACGTATCAATCAGTTGGACGGTGTGCTCGCCCAACAGGCTCTGGAGCCTCCGGAAGGCCTCCATCTCGGTGGGAAACGACATCACCCAGGAATGGGCGGCCGTGCCGAACACGGGAATACCGAAACGAAAGCCCGCCAGGACGTTGCTGGTCCCCGCGCAGCCGCCGATGTAGGCCGCGCGGGCGCCCAGCACACCGGCTTCCGGGGTGTGCGCGCGCCGGGTTCCGAATTCCACCACGGGGCGCCCGCCCGCAGCCTCCACCACGCGCGCCGCCTTGGTCGCGATCAAGGTCTGAAAGGTGATGGCGGCCAGCAGATAGGTCTCCGGAATCTGCGCCTCCATAATCGGAGCCCGCACGATGAGCACGGGCTCGCCGGCGAACATCGGGGTGCCCTCGGCAACCGCGAACACGTCGCCGGTGAACCGGAAATCGCGCAGGGTCTCGAAGAAAGCCCGGGAGACCCTGCCAAAAACCGGCAGCCCGCGGAGATACTCAATCTCATCCGGCGTGAAGCTGAGGTTGACCAGGTACTCGGCAGCCTGCTCCAGCCCGGCCACGAGGACATACTCCCGGTCTTTGGGAAGCCTGCGGACGGTCAGCTCGAAAGTGGCAATGTCGGAGCTCTTGCCGGTCTCAAAATAGCCGGCAGCCATGGTGAGCTCATACAGATCGGTAAGGAGGCCGTTCACGGTATCTCCGCCATCGTAGCGCGAAAGGCAGAACCAGGCCGGCTCACTACTTCTTCTTCTGGTCTTTGGGTGGTTGGTACTCCTTCACGTCCGAGGCGGCTTTCTGAAGGTCTTCGACCGCTTTGGAGTCCAACTCGTAGAGGCTGGGTTCATTTTCGCGCCGGGCGAAGTACGTCGCGCCCTGCCTGGAAATGATCACCTTCTCCACTCTCTTGCCGTCGTTGGAGGTGACCGTAGCCTCCAGAACCGGGGAACCGGCGGCTTTATCCAGAAATTTCGTAGCGGACAGATCGCGCAGCCGGTCGATCAGCGTCTGCACGCTCGGCGCGTCCATCTGCCTGGATCCGAGCATCCACTTCTCGCCGGTCTTCTTGTAGACGGCCTGCCCGACCTGCACCTGGTTCGGGTCGCTCCAGCCGAAGTCGAACAGTTTCTTGTTTCGGAACGAATCCAGGTCTTTATCCAGCCCGTCGCCGACGTCGCTGGTCAGCTTGTAAACGCCCTCGACCACCGAACTCCTGGCCCAATAGTTCTTGTCTTTGTCTTTGCGGACCTCGAGTTGCTGGGCGCCGCTGGAATCGGAGACACTGACCACCGCCACCCGGGTCGCGGCGGCGAACCGGGCGGGCGCCTTCCTGGCGTCCTCGTCGGAGACCGAAGTGTCCATCTTGGCGTCTTTCAGTTTACGGATCAGGTCATCGACCTGCGTGCCGTCCGCGCGCAGGGGCCGCGGCTTCAGGATCTGCCACTCGTTCTGATTGTTCTTGCCGAATTCTATGGTCTGCCCTTTGGCCTGGAGTTCGACCCGCGTCAGCTTGTCGGAGTCGAAGGTCAGCAGGCGCTTATCGCGCAGGTCCTTGGGGGTCTTGTCGAGACTGGACTTGACGTAGCTCGCCACGGTGAAGACGCGCGGGTCGCCTTCCAGCTTGGCGAACACTCCGCCGCCGGTCGGGGTGTCATCGCCCAGCAGCAGCTTGTCCGTCTTGCCGTCCTTCCGGGTGATGTCGACCTCGAGCGAGGGAGTGCTCAGACCGTACGGGGAGAGGTCTGAGGCCTTCTCTTCAATCAACCGGTCCGAGCTCAGGGAAGAAAGCGTCGAGATCAAAGAGGAAACCGAATCCTGGTCCGCGGCCAGCTTGGTGGGCTCGACAATCTCCCACTTGCCCGCATCCGACTTCGCCAGCAGGGTGGTCGAGTCTTTCTTCTTCAAGGCCACGCTCTTGAACTGGTCGTCGGGAACCGAGAGGATCTTGGGGGGCTGGTCGGCGGCCGGCTTGTTCTCCGCCGCCTTCTCGCGCTTGTTCGACCACACCACCAAAGCGGCCAGCGCCGCCAGGACTACAACCGCGACCAGCAATCCGCGAATCTTCATCCGGCTACCTCCGCCGCCACCAGACCATGAAGCCCGAAACGATGACAATCAGCGGAAGCATCACCACGCTCGAGTAGAACAGCATCCGCATCTGCGCGCGGTTGAGCGTGATGCGCCGGTCTTCGGGCTCCTTGGGACGGATCGAGATCAGGTCCTCGTCGGAACTGAGCCAGTTCATCATGTTCAGGAACAGATCGCGATTGCCGTTGAAGCGCAGGATGTTGTTGGCCACCCAGTTGGAACTTCCCACCACGACGAAACGGCCCTGCTGGTTGTCCTTGCCGGTCGAGTAGGTTCCCGCCGCTCCCAGCGCGAAGGGACCCTTCTTGTCCTTGGCGGGATCGAGTTTGATGGCCGCCGAGTTCAGGGCGGTGGTGGCGTAGCTGTTCGCCGAGGTCGAGAACAGCTTCTCGGCGGAGACCTTGTCGGCGGACTTCACATCCAGCGAACGCGCCAGCGGAAACGCCGTAGCCACGTCCTTCATGTCGCGGACGATGGGGTGGGATTCGTAGCTGGAAACCAGCGGCACCACCTCGCTGAGACCGAAAATCTGGCCGATGCCGCTCATGTCGAGGGTCAGGTCCTTGTCGAGCGTGACGCCCCAGGACCCGATCAGATTGACCAGCGCCGGGTTTTCCGATGTCTCCTCCTTCCCCATCTTCAGGGGAGGATCGACCATGAGCAGGGCGCGGCCGCCGTTCTCCACGTAGGTCTTGATCGCGTTCACCACGGGCTCGGGATAGTCGTAGCGGGGGCCGCCCACCACCAGCACCGTGCAGTCCTTGGGGACCTCGGCTTTCTCGAGAAGAGAGATGGTGCGGGTCTTGTAGTTGTTCTTCTCCAGGGAGTCCTTGAGCTGGGAGTAGCCGGTGCGGCCGGAATCGTCCAGCCCGTGCTCGCCGCTGCCGGAGACGAAGCACGCGTTGCGTTCGCCGCCCTTGAGGGCCCGGATGAGCGCGCCGGTGATGTCTTCTTCGGTCAGGCTCTTGGCCTCCTGTTTGTGGCCGTTGGCCTCGACGAAGATGGTTCCGTAGGTGCGCACCCCCTGCGCCTTGGCGATGGTGGGCTTTTTATCCGGGTCGATGTACTCTACGCTCAGCTTGGGCGACAGATTGTCGTAGCGGTCCAGCAGGTCGCGGGCGCGCTGAAACTCGCTGGTGCGGTCGAAATAAACGATCTTGGCGTCGGATTTGAGCCCTTTCACCACCTTGTCGGTCTGGTCCGACAGGCTGAAGCGCTTGTTGGCGGTCGAATCGAAAGACTTGTTGTGCCGGTTGGCGAGAAAGTTGGCCGCGCCCAGCACGGCCACGATCACAACAATGTAGGCGGCCATATAGGCCGAATACTTGGTTTGCCGGGTCTTGATCCAGTCGAACTTCATTACGCCCTCCACCGCAGCGATTCCATGGAACGGGCCGTCAGAAACAGCCCGAAGAAGATCATCGAGAGGTAGAAAACCAGGTCTTTGGTGTCCAGCACCCCCTTCGAGAACGGCTCGAAATGGGTGACCACGGAAAGATAGGCGACCACTCTGCCGAACGTGCTGGGGTCATAGGCCGTCACCCAGTCGAGCACCCACAGCAGCAGGCAGACCGCGAACGTGGCGCCGCCCGCGATGATCTGGTTGCGGGTCATGGTCGAGATGAAGGTGCCAATGGCCAGCAGGCAGCCGCCCTGAAGGATCAGGCCGAGATACCCGATCAGGATCGGCTTCCAGTCCGGTTTGCCGTAGGCGAACAGCACAGCGATGTTGAGCGCCGAGATGCCCAGCATGCACAGGTACATCAGCAGCGCGGCCAGCCACTTGCCCACGATCACTTCGATGTCGCGGACCGGGGAGGTCAGCAGCAGCTCGATCGTCCCCGAGCGTTTCTCCTCGGCGTACAAACGCATGGTGATCAAGGGGATCAGGAACAGGCCCACCACGCTGGCATTCATCAGCAGCGGGCGGATCACCCATTCGTTGACATCCATCGGGAAACCGCGGCCCATCATCTGCGATTCCATGCCGCGCATGACGAAGATCGCGGTGGCGCTGTAGAAGAAGAATCCGAAGATGACCGCGAAAAGGGCCATCAGCAGATAGGCGATCGGAGACGCGAAATAGCTCTTCATCTCCTTGCGGCAGATGATGAAAATGTTCTTCACTGTTTTCCTCCTGGGGCGGGCGCCGGTTGCTCGGCGGCGGTCAGTTCGAGGAAGATGTTCTCCAGGCTCAGGGCTACAGGACGCAATTCCAGCAGGTTCCATCCGGCGCCGACCACGGCGCGCGCCAGGTCTGCGCGGACGTGCCGGCCTTGCAGGCTCTCGACCTCAAACAGGCAGCGGCTGTCCCGGCTCTCCTTGCAGATGACCCGGCTGACGCCGGCCACCTGCTCCAGTTTTTGCTGCACCTCGCCGCCGTTCAGCTTGCCTGCGGCGGCCTCCACCTCGACCGCCACGGCCTCCGAACCTCGCAGCCGCGCCGTCAGATTCTCCACCGAATCGATCGCCGCCAGCTTGCCCCGGTTGATGATGATGACCTCCTGGCAGGTGTGTTCCACCTCGGGAAGAATGTGGGTGCTGAGAATGATGGTGTGGTTGCCCGCCAGGCTCTTGATCAGTTCACGGGTTTCGATGATCTGTTTCGGGTCCAGGCCGGCGGTCGGCTCGTCGAGGATCAGCACATCGGGGTTGTGAATGATCGCCTGGGCGAGCCCAACCCTCTGCCGGTAGCCTTTCGAGAGCTTCCCGATGAGCCTCGTGGTCACATCGGTAATCGCGCAGCGCTCGCACACCTCGCCGACGCGGCGCTTCAGGTCGGCGCGGGGGATGCCCTTCAGCCCGCCCACGAAGGTGAGATACTCCACCACCTCCATCTCCGGATAGAGCGGCGGCGTTTCCGGCAGGTACCCGATCCGTTTCTTGACTTCCAAAGGTTGTTCGAGGACGTCGAAGCCGGCCACCTTGGCGGTGCCGGCACTGGGCGGCAGAAAGCAGGTCAGCACGCGCATGGTCGTGGTCTTGCCCGCGCCGTTCGGTCCCAGGAAGCCGACAATGCGGCCCTTTTCGACCTCGAAGGAGATGTTGTCTACGGCGACGGTACGCGCGTACCGCTTGGTCATTCCTTCGACTTTAATCATAGAGTTTCTTATCTGGAGTCTGGTGCGACACCGTCTCGGCGGCAATCGGTAACGCCGTCAAGGCGGCGGCGCAGTCTGGAGTTGACGTAAATCTCATCATACGGACGTCCCAAAACCGTTGTCAAACCAGGGTATCTCCTTGATCTCCGTGCGGGTATCTGCGGGCGCCGCCGGGCCACGCTGATCCGGGTGGAGCCTCGGGTGACCGGGCAACCGGAGCGCGGTATCATGAAAGCGATGAGTTTGCTCTCGCCCAGACTGCAACTTAAGCTCGCGCAGAAGCAAATCCTCACCCCCAGCCTGCTCCAGATGGTCACCGTACTCCAGTTGAACCGGCTGGAGTTGAAGGAGATGATCAACCAGGAGATTGTGGAGAACCCGGTGCTCGAGGAGCAGACCGAGCAGGCGGGCGAAGAGATTACGCCCGAAGAACTGCTCCCCCTGCTGGAAGCCGACGAGCGGGCCCATGAGCCGACCGGCGGTTTGCTGGAAGGGGCGATGGTCGACTCGACGGAAGCGGCCACGGCGGTGGCGGAAGAGGCCTCCGGAGCGGAGCCCGAAGCGGCCTCGATCGAGCCCGTGGAGGCCCCTGATCCGTTCGAAGAGATCGACTTCGGCTCGTTCTTCGACGATTACCTCGATCCCGGCTACAAGAGCCCGGCCGCCGAGTCGGTGGAAAAGCCGTCGTTTGAGACATTTCTTTCCGCTCCCACGACCCTGTGCGACCACCTGCGTTCCCAACTGAGCATCAGCGTGCTCGACGAAAAGGTGCGGGATGCCGCGGAAACCATCATCGGAAATCTGGATGAGGACGGTTACCTGACGGCGTCGCTAGAGGAGATCGCGACTTCCGGCCAGCACGCGATCGAGGACGTGGAAGCGGCGCTGCGGGTGGTGCAATCGCTCGATCCGGCGGGGGTGGGGGCGCGGGACCTGCGCGAGTGCCTGCTGTTGCAGTTGGAAAGCCGCAACGGTCGCGGCGGGGTGGCCTGGCAGATTGTCTCCGACCATCTGAAACTGCTGGAGACGCGGCAATTCCGGGAACTGGCGAAAGTATTGGGGCGTCCGCTCGAGCACATTGAGATCGCCGTGAACGTCATCCGGCACCTGAACGGCCGGCCGGGCCTGCGTTTCTCCGGCCCGGGCGCCCGGGCGATCGAACCGGATGTCTACATCATCAAGGAAGGCGATGAGTACATCATTCAGATGAATGATGAGGACATCCCCCAACTGCGGCTGAACCCGCAGTACCGCCGCCTGCTCGAGCGGGACGGCAACGGCTCGCCCAAAGAGGTTCGCAATTACATCAAGGAACGCTACACCTCGGCGATTCAGTTGATGAAGAACATCGAGCAGCGCAAGCAGACCATCCTGAAGGTCTGCGAGTCGATTGTGCGGCGCCAGACCGAATTCCTGGCCCACGGGATCGACTACCTGAAGCCGATGATGATCAAGGAAGTCGCCGAAGAGGTGGGCGTTCATCCGTCCACGGTGAGCCGGGCGGTGGCCAATAAATATGTCCACACGCCGCAGGGCGTTTTTGAACTGCGGTATTTCTTCTCCGAGGCCGTGCAGGGCCCCATGGGGGGCGGCACGCCGCTGCTGATCCTGAAGCGCAAGGTGAAGAAGATGATCGAGGAGGAGGACCGCACCAAGCCTCTGACCGACGAGCAGATCATGGAGCGGCTTCAGGCGCAAGGCATCCGGGTGACGCGGCGGACCGTGGCCAAGTATCGCGAAGACATGAAGATTCCATCCACGCACCAGAGGCGAATTCGAACCTGACCGGGAGGCACGAATGAAGATACTGTATACAGGCAGACAGGTGGAGCTGGCTCCCGCGCAACTGAAAAAGCTGGAGCAGAGGTTCGCGAAAGTCGGGAAGCTGCTCGACGGGCGGGAGGAGCGCGAGGCCCATGTTGTGGTGGCTCTGGAACGCCACCTCCATAACGTGGAAATCACGGTCAACTATCACGATCACCAACTGGTGGGCGCAGGCAGCGACTCTGACTTGTTCACAGCGCTGAACCTGGCGATCGAGAAACTGGAAAAACAGGCCCTCAAAGTCCGGGAGAAGTGGCGGGACAACAAGCGCCAGCCGCGCAAGGAAGCCGCGGCCGCGGCCGCCCCGGGCGAAGAGGAGATTCCGCCGGAGCCTGAGACGGAAGGGCGCATTTTCCGCGTGGACCACCATGAGAAGCGCAAGCCGATGACGGTGGAAGAAGCCGTGCTCGAGATGGAGAAGAGCAAGTCGCTGCCGTACCTGGTGTACCGGGATTCGCAGACCGACCGGGTGGCCGTGCTGCTGCGGCGGCGCGACGGCAACTTCGACCTGGTCGAGACCTAACTGACTTCAGGAATGCGGAAACAGAATGCGCCGGACATGCCGGCCGGGCGGCCCGAGCTGGTCATCATCACCGGGCTGAGCGGCTCGGGGAAGGCCTCGGTGTTCAAGGCCCTGGAAGACCTGGGTTACTACTCGGTCGATAACCTGCCCGTTGACCTGATTCCGAAGTTCGCCGAGCTGACCCGGGATTCACCGACCATCCGGTCGGCGGCGCTCGTGGTGGATGTGCGCGAGCGGGAGGGACTCAGCCGCTTTCCCGGGATCTTCAAGCGGGTCAGGAAGCAGCTTTCCACAACGCTGTTGTTCCTGGAAGCCGACGACGAGGTTCTGCTCCGGCGCTTCAGCGAGACCCGCCGGCCCCACCCCCTCGGCACCGAGCAGTCGGTCCGGGAGAGCCTGCAACACGAGCGCGAACAGCTCAAACCGATACGGGCCCTGGCGGACATCGTACTGAACACGTCGAAGTTCACCGTGCACGAATTGCGGGAGTTCATCCGGGAGAAATTCCGGGGGGACCGCGCCGAAGCCAAGATCATGGTTTACATCAACAGTTTTGGCTTCCGCTATGGGGTTCCGCCGGACAGCGATCTGGTATTCGACGTCCGCTTTCTGCCCAATCCCAACTACATTCCCCAGTTCAAGGCGCTGTCCGGGAGGCACCCGCAGGTGGCGCGCTACATCCGGTCGTTTCCGCAAACCGTCGAGTTTATCGAGCGCATCTCCCAGTTGCTCGTCTACCTGTTGCCGCACTACATTCGCGAGGGCAAGAGCTACCTGACGATCTCGTTCGGCTGCACGGGAGGACGGCACCGGTCGGTCATGATGGCGGACCAGATCCGCAAGAACCTGACCCGGGCAGGCTACAAGGTGAAGACGACGCACCGGGACATCAACAAGCCCGCCTGAGCCGGCGGGGCTTACCGCGGGGAAGGGGTCCGGGCCGGCTGGCGAAGGGGCGCTCGCAACCCGCTCCAGGTTTCGCAGACCACGATGGAATTGGCGGGGTTCTTGGGATGGTACTTCAGGTTGGCATGCCCGATCAGCACGCCCCGGTCTTCCGGCAGCAGATCGCGCAACGCCGAGACGTCCTGGGAGGCGCTGTAGGTCACACCCCGAACCGTGTATTCGTAGATAAGAAGGTCGCCCCGGACATCGGTAATCATGGCGTCGCCCATCCGCCCCCGGGCGTTGACGGCATAGCGCCGCAGGCGTTCGCGCTCGGCGGGGGTTTTCCGGGCGCGGCTCACGATGAAGGCAACCGCGGCGGCCAGAGCGAGCCCGAACGCGCACAGGCCCAGCAAGGGCGCAACCGTACCCATCCGATCAAAAAAGTCCACAGCTTCCCGCATCATGAGTTCGACCGTTCAACAGCGCAACAGGTTGCGGCCGGATGCACCACTTGAACCAGGAGGGCAGAGACCAGAATGCTGGTATCGAGCGCCGGGCGCATCAGGCTTTGCCGGCCTTGCCTTTGGCGCGACGTTCTGCGCGGACTTCACGCACCGCATTGTCGATGAGGGCCTGGAAAGGTGCGCAGGGTGAGGCCGGTTTCGTTCGAGACCTTGATGTTCCAGCGGACTGCCTTTTTGTGCATATTTCCCCGCAGGTAGGTGGATATACACCTATAGACTTAATTATAGGTCAGCCTGGGTCGCAGATCGCGACGCCCGGTGGTGAGTCAGGGCGCGGTGACCTCGACGGGCTCGCTTCTGGGGCTCTCGTTGTCAAGCCGGTCATACGCCGTGACGGCATAACGATACCGTTTCCCTGATTCGATTTTGCGGTCGCTGTAAGCCGGCGACGTCACGGCGGCGGCGACGCGCGTCCAGGCGCCGTTGCCCTCGGCCCGATAGACGCGATAGCCCGCGAGGTCGGATTCAGGATTCCGGTCCCAGGCCAGTTCGATGGTTTGGGAGCCGGCAATGGCCTTCAGCCCCGCGGGGACGGCGGGTGGGAACGTGTCCTTGGGCACGATCTCGACGGGAGGGGAGATTTCGCTCTCGGCGCTGGAGTGGCCGGCGCTGTGGAAGGCCTGAACGCTGTATTGGTAGGTCTTGCCGTATTCTGTGGAGGCATCCACCCATTCGGGCTTGTCGGTTGTGGCGATTTCGAGGGGGCTCTGCTCGCCGGGGCCGCGGCGAAAGATGCGGTAGGAGGGCGCCTGCCCGGTCCAGCTCAGACGCACACCCTGGGGAACGGCGGCGGCTCGCAAATCCGCGGGGCGCGCCAAAGGAGGAACCACGGCGAGCGCCACCAGGTTGGACCACCCGGCGTCGCGCTCATTGGTTCCGAAGGCCTTGATTCCCAGGATGATCTCTTTACCGATCCAGTCGCCGGCGGGGATTTCGAAGCGGCCCTGTTGCGGGTCCGCCGGGATCTGCCAGACCTTTGCGGCCGAGGCCCAGGCGTCCGGATGGAACGCGCCCTCCGGGCCCGGCCCGGCGCGCAACTCCAGGCGCCCCAGCCTCTTCAGCGCCACGCCTTCGGTGGTCAAGCGGGGCGGGGAAAAGGTAACCACAATCCGGTCGCCGTGTTCGATGGCCCGCAGGTCCGTGACCGGTTTCGGGATGTTGAGCAGGGGCGGCATGGGTTCGCCGATGTAGCCGCAGGCCGCAAAGAAAACCGTCAGGCCGGCCGCCGCCGCCGCCCTCCACCACCGGGTGTGCGCCATCAGAGGATGTACCGGCTGAGATCCTGATCTTTCACGATGTCGGATAGTTGCTTGCGCACGTAGCCGGCGTCGATGCGGACGGTCTTCCTCTTGAGGTCGGGTCCTTCGAAGGAGAGCTCTTCGAGCAACTTCTCCATGATGGTGTGCAGGCGCCGGGCGCCGATATTCTCCGAATTCTCGTTGACCTGGGCGGCGAACCGGGCCACCTCCTGAAGCGCATCGTCGGTGAAGGTCAGCTTGATGCCCTCGGTCTCCATCAGGGCCGAGTACTGCTTGGCGAGGGCGTTCTTGGGTTCCTTGAGAATCCGGATGAAATCCTCCACCGACAGCGATTTCAGTTCGACGCGGATGGGAAAACGGCCCTGCAACTCGGGAATCAGATCACTGGGTTTGGAGACGTGGAAGGCGCCGGCGGCGATGAAGAGGATGTGATCGGTGCGCACGAAGCCGTGGCGGGTGTTCACGGTAGTCCCCTCGACAATCGGCAGGATGTCGCGCTGCACGCCCTCGCGGCTGACGTCGGGGCCGTGGCCGCTCTCCCGGCCGGCGATCTTGTCGATCTCGTCGAGAAAGATGATGCCGCTGGTTTCCACGCGCTCGAGGGCCACGCGGGTGACCTGGTCCATGTCGATGAGCTTCTGCTCCTCTTCCTGAACCAGGTAATCCATGGCTTCGGCCACGCGCATTTTCCGCTTGCGGGTTCTCTGCCCGAAGATGTTCGGCAGGACATCCTTGAGATTGATGTCCATCTCTTCGATGCCCTGCGCGGTGGTGACCTCGAAGGTCGGCCCGCGTTCCTTGACGTCGATTTCCACCATGCGTTCGTCGAGCTTGCCTTCGCGGAGTTTTTCGCGGAGTTTTTCGCGGGTGCGCTCGGCGGTTCCCGACGGCTCGGGGGAGGGGGGCATCAGCAGGTCGAGGATGCGCTCTTCGGCGTTGGTTTCGGCCCGCTCGGAGACTTCCTCGAGGCGCTCCTCGCGCACCATGTCGATGGCGATGTCCACCAGATCGCGAATCATGGACTCGACGTCGCGGCCCACGTAACCGACTTCGGTGAACTTGCTGGCTTCGACTTTGAGGAAGGGCGAGTTCGCCAGGCGGGCCAGGCGGCGGGCAATCTCCGTCTTGCCGACTCCGGTGGGGCCGATCATGAGGATGTTCTTGGGCATCACCTCTTCAGCCATTTCCGGAGGGAGTTTCTGGCGGCGAATGCGGTTGCGAAGGGCGATGGCGACGGCGCGCTTGGCCTCAAGCTGGCCGACGACGTGCTTATCGAGCTCGCGCACGATTTCGCGCGGGGTCAGTTCGTCCAGGGCGGGCTCTTCATCGACGGATTGCGCGGGGAGGTAGATCACCATGGCTAGCCGAGCTCCTCATAGGTGACGTTGGCGTTGGTGTAAATGCAGATCTTGCCGGCAATATCCATGGCCTGCTCGACCACCTCCCTGGCCGTCAGGTTGGTCTTGCGCAGCAGAGCCGTGGCGGCGGCCAGCGCGAAGGGACCGCCGGAGCCGATGGCGGCCACGCCTTCGTCCGGCTCGATCACGTCGCCGTTGCCGCTGACCAGGAAGGTATCCTTGGCATCGGCCACCAGGAGCAAGGCTTCCAGATGGCGGAGAATTTTGTCGGTGCGCCACTCCTTGGCCAGTTCCACGACGGCCCGGGCCAGATTGCCGTTGTACTGCTCGAGTTTGGATTCAAAGCGCGCGAACAGCGAGAAGGCGTCGGCGGTGGAACCGGCGAAGCCCGCCAGGATCTTGTCGTTATAAAGGCGGCGCACCTTTCGGGCGGTGGCTTTCACCACCTCCGCGTTCAGGGTCACCTGCCCGTCGCCTGCCATGACTACTTTACCGTCCCGGCGGACGCAGATCACCGTCGTGGACCGGATCTTAGGCTTCATTGGATGTCGATATCCCTATTTTAGCGCGGGGGCCGGACGTGTTGCCGCCAGGCTTCGGCGAAATGCTGAAAGGCCAGAGGTTTGCGGCGGCCGGCCAGCATCCGTCCGATCTCGACGGCGGACCACAGCAGGTAGGCCAGGGTAACGTTCCAGTGAATGCCCCGAGCCAGGGTTCCCCAGAAACCGGGACCCGGAGTCACCGGTGAGAGGGCAAACTGGACGGCCCAGAGGGTAAACAGCGAAGCCGCCTCCCACCAGGCCAGCTCCATGTTGATCAGGAACAGGGCGCCGATGAGGGATTGGCCCAGCGTCATGAGGATCTCGAGGCGCTGCTGGGAATCGAAGTGGATGGCCGGCGGTCCGCCCCCGGCATAGAACACGATGGGCAACATCGCCGCCAGCAGCGTCCACTGGTTGATGTTGCTCGACACCATGTTCATGAGCGCCATGGGGGCGCGGTCGATGGTGCGGGCCCAGTAAAAGGCGGAGACCTTTTCCGGAAATTCGGAGACGAACGGCGCCACCCATTGCACGAAGACGAAACTGGAGACGCCCAGGGCCGCGGAGAGCGAAAGCAGGCTGCCCAGAAACGGCTCGGCCATGAAGTAGATCAGCAGCCCGCCGGCGAGGAAGAGGGCGGCAATGGCCAAAATGCGGACGCGGCGGGGAGCCAGGACGATGGACCGCGGGATTCGCTCCAGGTCCTGGATGCCTTCCGCCTCCTCGGGAGGCATGCGGCGCAGGACCAGCAGGTAGGCGATGTAGATGCCGATCAGCACCGCGGCGTCGAACAGGTTCAGGCTGCCTTTGACCCAGATGACCGTCGCATAGGCCATGCAGGCGAGCAGCCCGACCACTTCGACGGAGTGCCCATCGGCCAGCACAATCCGGCGCAACGGGCCGCGGCCGCGGACGCGGGAGAAGATGGCGGCGGTGAAGTAGATCATCGGCCAGCCCAATCCGGTCAGCAGCCGCAACGCTCCGGTCAGATTGGCGGTGAGCAGATGCACCTGCTGCTTCCAGGCCAGCACGGCCTCGACGGCGAACTCCGGCAAGGTCTGCAACCAGGCGAGAATGGCCAGGGCGAAGCCTTGGGCGACGAAGAACTGGGCCGACTCGGCGGCCCAGGCAATGAGCATGGCGGCCACCAGGATAGCGGGGGCGGTCCAGAGCACGCTCCAGGGGCTCAGCTCCACAATGGGAACCGCGGCGAGAACCATCAGAGCGCACACGGGGCCGGTGACGGCACGCGCGCGGGCGGATTTATCGAAAGCCGGCATCATGACCGATGGTAATGACAGAATGACGAGCGAATTCAGGCCGCTTGGCGGGGAAGTCGGTGCGGAAGTGGGCGCCGCGGCTTTCCTGGCGAGCCAGGGCGCAGCGGGCGATCAGCAGGGCCACGGTGTGAATACTGCGCAACTCGAAGGAGGATACGCCCCGCGGCGCGTCCTCGCGCAAGGGAACCGCCTCGAGATCGCGGATGGCCTGCTTGAGACCGTCCGCGCACCGCGCGATGCCGCACTTGCGCCAGGTCAGGTTGCGAATTTCGGACTCCTCGACGGAAGGGAATCGGGGCGCCGGCGCACAGCCGCCGGTGAGCAAAGGGGCGCCGGCCCAGCGCCGCATCGCCGCTCCGGCGCGGGCCCCGAACACGACCCCTTCGAGCAACGAGTTGCTGGCCAGGCGGTTGGCTCCGTGCACGCCGGTCGAAGCGACTTCGCCGGCGGCATAGAGGCGGGGCAGATTGGTCTCGCCGTCGAGATTGGTTCGGACGCCGCCCATGGCGTAGTGGGCGGCCGGATGCACGGGGGCGGGCGATTTCGCCAGGTCGAGCCCGTAGCGCAGGCAGGTCTGGTAAATGCGCGGAAAGCGCGCGCGGATAAAGTCCCCCTTCAGGTGAGTCAGGTCCAGGACGATGTGTTCCGAGCCGGTCCGGAGCATCTCGTCCACCATGGACCGGGACACGACGTCGCGGGGAGCCAGTTCTTCGAGGGGATGATAGCGGTGCATGAAGCGCTCGCCCCGGGCGTTCTTCAGGTACGCGCCTTCGCCGCGCAGCGCCTCGGAGAGCAGGAACCGCGGAGCGCCTTTCAAAGCCAGCGCGGTGGGATGAAACTGCACGAACTCGATATCGGCGATCTCGGCGCCGGCGAAGTAACCCATGGCAATGCCGTCACCGGTGGCGATGTCCGGGTTGGTGGTGTCGCGGAACACGCGACCCAGGCCACCGGTGGCCAGCAGCACGGCGCGGGCGTGGACCAGGGTGGATTCGCGGGCCCGGTCGTCGTAGACGACGGCCCCGGTCACCTGGCCGTCGTCGACCAGCAGATCCGTGGTCGCAGAAAAGCTGCGGAATTCGATATTGGGGAGCGAGGCCGCCTTGCGGTACAAGGTGCGCGCAATCTCCTGTCCGGTGGAGTCGCCGTGGGCGTGGAGGATGCGGTTGCGGCTGTGGGCCCCTTCGCGGGTCAGGGCCAGAGCGCCGTCCTCGCGGTCGAACTCGGCCCCCCACTCGATCAACTGCCGGACGGCGACGGGCCCTTCTTCGACCAGGGTGCGGACGGCGCGCGGGTCGCACAGCCCGTCGCCGGCGACGAGGGTATCGCGCTCATGCAAGTCCACATCGTCGGCCTCGCCGAGGGCCACCGCGATGCCGCCCTGGGCATATTCCGACGAGGACTCTTTCAAGGTGTCCTTGGCCACCACCAGCACGCGGCCCGCTTCGGCCAGTTCGATGGCCGCGCGCAGACCGGCCACACCGGCGCCGATGACCAGAAAATCCGATGTCATGACGTAAGTCCGATTCTAGCATCCTGGTTTCAGCCGAACCGCGGCTTGTAGAATGGAAGACAAGGGCCGATGCGGTTAGCCTTCCTATGGCTGTGTACGGGCTGCATCCTCCCGGCCCAGGTGGTGGTGTCGGGAAAGGCGGTGGACGACAATGGCCTGGCCGTGGCGGGAGCCCGCATCGAGGTGCGGAGTGCTCAGCAGAGCCAACCGGCGGTGGCGCTGTCGGACCCGGCGGGCGGTTTCTCCTTTGATCTGGAGCGGCCGGGCGATTACCAGGTGCGCGCGGAACGGGAAGGGTTCTTCGTGTTCACGGCCGGGTCGGTGACTTTCCTGGAGGGCCGGAACCAGCTCACCATCGTGCTGAACCACTTGCAGGAGTTCACCGAGTCGGTGGAGGTCACCTATTCGCCGCCGGCCATCGATCCGCAGCAGAGTTCGGACCGCAAGCAGCTCAACTCGATGGAGATTCTCGACGTACCTTATCCGGCCGCGCACGACCTGCGCAAGGCGCTGCCGCTGTTCCAGGGCGTGGTGGAGGACAACGCGGGACGCCTGCATTTCAATGGCGGCGCCAGCGACCAGACCAGTTTCACCCTGGACGGGTTCAACATCGCCGACCCGGTGACGGGCCGCTTCGACAGCCGTGTGAACATCGACTCGGTGCGCGAACTGGAACTGGAGAGCAGCCGGTTTTCGGTGGACAAGGGGCGCGGCTCGGCCGGATCGCTCGACATCAAGACCGCGATGGGCGACGACCGGTTCCGATTTTCCGGCACCAACTTCGTGCCCGGAGTGAGCACGGAGAAGGGCCTGCACATCAACAAGTGGACGCCCCGCTTCCAGGTCTCCGGACCGATTGCCAGGGGGCGCGCGTGGTTCCACAACGGATTCGACACCTACTACGACAAAGACCTGGTGTATGGCCTGCCGGCGGGAGAGGATGCCACTCGCAGCGTCACCACCAGCAACCTGACGCGCTTCCAGGTGAACCTGACCCCGGCGAACATTCTGACCGCGAGCGTGCTGCTGAATTACATCGACCGCTACCGCAACGGCCTGAGTTTCCTGGAGCCGGTGGAGGCGACCACCAACCGGCGCCAGAACCTGTACCTGGGCTCGATCAAAGATCAGATTTACTTCCGGGGCGGCGCGCTGGTGGAGCTCGGGTTTGCGGAGACCCGCAGCATGACGCGGGACAGCCCGCAGGGCCGGCAGACCTACGAGATCCTGCCCTGGGGGAAACGGGGCAATTACTTCGCCGACATGACCCGCCACACCACCCGCCGCCAATGGCTGGCCAGCGCCGTGCTTCCGCAGTTTCAGGCTTACGGCTCGCACCAGTTGCGGGTGGGCGTCGACGCCCAGCAGTCCGCTTTCAGCCAGTTGAACCAGCGCCACGATTACCTGGTGTTGCGGCACGATCTCTCGGTGGCCCGGCACGTGACCTTCGCCGGCGCCGGGCGGTTGGGGAAGAGCAACTTCGAACTGGCGCAGTATGCACAGGACCGCTGGACGCCGGCGCGAGACCTGCTGATCGAGACGGGCCTGCGCGCGGATTGGGACCAGTTGGTGCGGAGCGTTCTGCTTTCGCCGCGGGTCGCCGTGGCCTGGGCGCCCCACCAACTGGCCGACACCAAGTTTTCGGCCGGCTTCGGAGTCTTTCACGACGCGCTCACGCTGGGAACCCTGACCCAGCACCAGGACCAGATCAGTCTTTCGACTTTTTACTATCCCAACGGCACGGTGCAGCGCGGACCGGTCGAGACCGCGTTCCTGGTTGATGAACGCACCATCCGCGCGCCGCGATACCAGACTTTCAGCCTGAGCGTGGAGCGCCGGCTGCCGTGGGATTTCTACGGCAAAGCCTCCTATGTGCGCAGGTCCGGGCGGCACGGGTTCACATTCATCAATCAACTGGAGACCTTCGGGGGCGCGGCGCCGGAGGGGGGGCTGTACCGGCTGTCGAATTCACGCAACGATCGCTATGACGCCGTGGAACTGACCGTGCGCCGGACTTTCCGGGGCCAGTTCGAATGGCTGGCGGGGTACACCCGGTCGAGCGCGCGCTCGGACGCGGTGATCGACTACAGTCTCGAGAATCCCATCTTCGCTCCCCAAGGTCCCGGACCCGTGGCGTGGGACACTCCCAGCCGCCTGCTCACCTGGGGATGGGCTCCGTTTCCCGGGCGCGTGCTGCCGCGCCTGCTGGCGCCGCTGGGACGCGAGTTGAACATCTCCTACCTGGTGGAGTACCGGACGGGCTTCCCGTTCAGCCTGGTCAACGAGGAAGGCATCCTGGTGGGCGCGCCCAACTCGCGCCGGCTGCCCTCGTATTTCAGCGTGAACCTGCACTTTGAAAAAAAATTTCGTTTCCTGCATTACCTGTGGGCCTGGCGTTTCGGCTTGAACAACCTGACCAACAACGGGAATCCGAATGCCGTGGACAACAATGTCGACTCGCCCACCTTTCTCTCGTACGGAAGGGGACAGCACCGGGCGTTCACGGTGAGGTTGCGCTTTCTGGGCAGGAAGTAGTTTTTGCGGACGAACGAGCCCGGCTTGGCTACAATGAGGAAGAGGTGCGCGATGCGATTCTTGTCTCTTCTTCTGGCGGCTGGAGCGGCTGCCGGCGCCTGGGCGAAAGACAGCAGTGTGGACAAGCGGCTGGCCGAAGCCAACACGGTGTTTTCCGAGGTGATGTCGATTGCGGACCGGGCGATTCCCCAGGAACTGCTGGAGAAAGCCCAGTGCGTGGTGATCGTTCCCGGCCTGAAAAAAGGCGCCTTCATTTTCGGGGCCAAGTACGGCAAAGGCTTTTTCACCTGCCGGGCCAAGTCCGGGATGGGCTGGTCGGCTCCGGCGGCGATCCGCGTGGAGGGCGGCAGCATCGGCTTCCAGATCGGCGGCTCGGAGACCGACGTGATCATGCTGGTGATGAACCAGCGGGGGGCGCAGCGCCTGCTTTCGAGTAAATTCACTCTGGGCGGGGAGGGCGAGGTGGCGGCGGGACCGGTAGGCCGTTCCACGACCGCCCAGACCGACGCCTACATGACGGCGGAGATGCTTTCCTGGTCCCGGGCCAGGGGCGTGTTTGCAGGCGTGTCGCTGCAAGGGGCGACCTTGCGGCAGGATCTGGACGACAACGAGGCGATGTACGGCAAGCCTTACGAGAACAAGCAGATCATTCAGAGCGGCCTGGCGATCCCGGAGGCTGCGAAGCCGCTGATCGCCACCCTGAACAAGTACTCGTCCAAGAAATCCTCGTAGAGCGGATTCAACGCTGGCTCAGGCCGCCGTCCACGGCGAGGGTCTGGCCGGTAACAAAATTCGAGGCTCCCAGGAAATAGACCACCGCATCGGCTACTTCCTCGGGTGTGCCACCCCGGCCGGCAGGTGTGCGGGCAATCATACGCAGCCCGCGTGCGTCGATATCGTCGAAGGGAATCACGCCGGGCGCCACCGAATTTACGGTGATGGCGGGTGCGAAGGCTTTAGCCAGAGCGCGGGTCAGCATGATGACGCCCGCCTTGGAGGCGCAATAGTGGGCGTGGCCGGCCCAAGGCCGGATGCCGCCCAGCGAACTGATGTTGACGATGCGCCCTCCGCCACCCGCCAGCATGATGCGGGCGGCGCCCTGGCAGCAGAAGAAGACAGCCTTCAGATTGACCGAGTGTATGAAGTCCCAATCGGCTTCGGTGATCTTGAGAGGGTCGAAGCGGCTGAAGCGCGCGGCGTTGTTGACGAGACCGTCGAGGCGGCCAAAACGCTCCCGCACCTGGTCGAACATGGCGGCTATCTCGGCTACGCTTTCCAGGTTTGCGCGGAGAAGCGGGGCTCCGCCGCACTCTTCGGCGGTGGCGCGGGCCTCGGCTTCCGAGCGGTGGTAGTGGATCAGCGGGCGGGCCCCCTCGGCCGCCAGGCGCAGAGCGATGGCGCGGCCGATGCGCCTGGCCGCGCCCGTCACCAGAACGATCTGACCGCTGAGGGACATCAGTAGGCAGCCAGATCGAGCGCCGTGCGAACGTAGGCCTCGACGTTCTCCGGCGGGGTTCCGTATTCGAGGAAGTCGACCGGCTGCATGATGAACTTCCCGCCCGGTTTGCCGGCCAGCATGGTTCGCGCAGTGGCGCGCTTCACGTCTTCGACCGTACCCTTTTGGAGCACGTTCACCTGGTCAATGCCGCTCAATATGACGTAGCGACCGGCCACGATCCGCTTGGCCGCGGCGAGATCCGCGTCGCCCAACGGGGGCGGCGAGAACGGCTCGACGATGCGCGCGCCCAGCTCGACGTAGGATTCGGCCAGATTCATGATCTCGCCGCAATTGTGGTACATGGCCGGAATTCCGTTGCGCTGGACAAATTCGATATAGCGCCGCTCGAAGGGCAGGATGAAACGGTCGTAATTGCGCTTTCCCAGAAACCCGCCGGGGACGTTTCCGCCCACGCAGTGCACGTCCGGACCCGCCGCGTCGATGGCCGAGGTGTAGTCCAGAATGCGTTCCATGGCGAAGTTCATGAGCTTCTCATAGAAGGCGAAGTCGGTTCGGAACAGCGCGTAGAGGACGTCGTGGTCGATCAGCAGGGAGGCATTGTTGAACGGGCCGTGCGGGGTCCACGTGCCGAGGATGCCATCCTCGCCGAGGGCGGCCCGGATCTTCCCGACCCGGCGCTCGACCTGCTGCTTCCAGCACTCCGGCATGCGGGGTTCGTAGCGGATGGCGATATCCAGATCGCCGGGCGTTTCGATGGGTTTTTTGGTGCACGCAAAGACGAACGTGCCCGGACGGACCTCGGTGGTGGAGAAGTCCTGGGTGAGCGTGCCGGCAGGCGTGCGGATGGTGGACCGCGCGATCCGGGTGTTGCCGTGTTGGATCTGTTCGGTGCAGACCTCCCAGTTTTCGGTCTGCACGGACACGTTCAGCCCGCCCATGTGGATCCAGAGCGGATCGTTGACCCCATAGAGCAGGCGCACGAAGACGTCGCAACCGAACTGCTTCTGAAGCTGGATCACTTTCAGTTGCGCCGATTCGAAATCCCAGGGGTCGATGTCCGGGCAAAGCTGGTTGAGAAAATGGCCGCCGTCACAGATGAAAAGGGTGACCGGCACGCGGTCCGGCATTTCTCCGCGGAAGACTTTGAGGAAGCGCTCGCGTGAGGTCATATCAGATGTTGGCTCCGCGGCCGGCGCGTTGCTGCTTGTAGAGATCGCGAATGGCCTGCACCTGGCGGGCGTGTTTTTCGCTGTGGTCCGCGAAGAGCTCAATGAGGCTGCGCAGGGTGACGGGACCGCGCACGGTGTGGTTGCCGGTGCGCTCGAAGACCGGCTCGGGCAACTCCCTGACCAGTTCGTAGTTTTCCGCGCGGGTGCGGCGGAAGGTATCGAGCGAGGCCGCCGGCTTGCGCCGGGCGTAATCGAGGTTGCGCGCCCAGGCTTCCTGATCGAAGGCGACCAGGGTGGGGTTGGGTTCGGCGATGACCTGGCGGAGGCGGTGCGCCGCCACCACCTCGGTATCCGCGACGTGGGCGACAATCTGGCGGATGCTCCATTTGTCCGGCCCGGAAAGGAAATCCTGCTCCTCGACACCGAGTCCGGTCAGCACCACGGCCATAAGCTCCGGGCCGCGCCGGAACCTTTCGAGCAACTCGCTGGTTTCGCTCATCAACCCTCCCGCTGTAGCGTCCATTATAAGATAGGGGGCAGACGGGTGAGGGCATTACCACTTTTCGACGCGCCGGGCGCCTTCGACCGGGACGCCCTGGCCGGGTCCCTGCGGCGGCTGGCCGCCGAGGGCATCTACCTCGGCACGAGCTCCTGGAAGTATGAAGGCTGGCTGGGGCAGGTGTATACCCACTCCAACTACCTGTCACGCGGCCGCTTCTCGCGGAAGCTGTTCGAGGCAACCTGCCTCAGCGAATACGCCAAGGTCTTCCCGGCGGTGTGCGGGGATTTTTCGTTCTACCAGTTTCCCTCCGAGGAATACTGGCGGCGGCTGTTCGGGCAGGTTCCTCCGGAGTTTCTGTTCGCCTTCAAAGCGCCCGAACAAATCACCTGCAAGACGTTCCCGCGGCACGAGCGCTACGGGCGGCTGGGGGGCCAGGAGAACGAGTCGTTTCTGGACGCCGGTCTTTTGAAGGAGTCCTTCCTGCGGCGCCTGGAGCCGTACCGGACCCGGGTGGGCGCAGTGATCTTCGAGTTCGGCGCGTTCTCCCGCCGCGACATGGCGAGTCTGGAGGAGTTCCTCGAGCGCCTGGGCGGGTTTCTCGCCCGGCTGCCGGGCGAGTTCCGTTACGCAGTGGAGGTGCGGAATCCGGAGTTTCTGGAGCCGGCGTACTTTGACCTGCTGCGCGCCCATGGAGTGGCCCACGTCTACAACGCCTGGGCGCGCATGCCGGAACTGGGGGTACAGTTGCGGATACCGCAGGCAGCCACGGCCGGGTTCACGCTGTGCCGGGCCCTGTTGCGGCGGGGCCGGTCCTACGAAGAGGCGGTGCGGCTGTTCTCGCCGTACGACCGGATCCGCGACCCGAACCCGGAGGCGCGGGAGGCGCTGCGGGAGCTGGTGCGCCGGGCCCGCCAGCACCGCCAGCTCGCGTTTCTGTTCGTGAACAACCGGTTGGAAGGCAACGCTCCGGAGACGATCCGGGCAGTGGTGAGCGACTGAGTGGGGCGGGGCGGGCATGTTATAATTCGACTGATCCCGCCCATGAGGGCCCGTAGCTCAGTTGGTTAGAGCGCTACCTTGACACGGTAGAGGTCTGGCGTTCGAGTCGCCACGGGCCCACCACGGGTTTCAAAGAGTTACGCGCCTTTCGCCCCGTTCCGCCGCCCCTTCTGGAGTCCAACTGGAGTCCAAATCTGGACGCCACTGTGCCTCCAGCCTCCGGGTGGTCATGGAGGCCATAACATGCATTTTTTTTCGATTCGTCTCGCGATTCAGGAGACGGAGACAAATTCCCTTTTCCTATACAAGATGAACGCCCTCACGGCCTCCGTGGCGCCCGGTAGGCGCCGCCGGCCGTGTTGCGGGTGGCCATGAAAGCCATAACATCCATTTTTTCGATTTGTCTCGCCAATCAGGAGACGGATACGATGTGGCCTTCCCTGTACGTAAACTCGTTGTATGCTGCATTCACGTCGTGTCGGCGCGGCAGGCTCAGCCCGAACGTGCCAGAGACGTAATGGCTGCGCGCTAACACTTGACTGGTAGGGGTGCTCACCACCCCACGCCTTTTGGCGGCCTCGGGCCTGTATCGCGCGGGACTGGCAATTTCTACGCGGGAGCCGGATGACGTTTCAAACGACGCGACGGCAAGGTGATTTTTCTCTTGACGACTGAGGTCGTCGCCTGCTATCGATGAGGTAGAACGCTTGGGAAGCGTTCTCCCAGAAGCGGGCGGGGCCTCTCGAAACAAACCCGGACCCCAGCCGGATGCGAGCGATGGGACGCTCG